>Ga0210057_1000084_pt1 | contig 182625 bp, 185 predicted proteins | sample CryGeyCG2114_010_2_FD_183968 | JGI IMG/M metagenome (GOLD analysis project Ga0210057, IMG submission 183968) | Groundwater microbial communities from aquifer - Crystal Geyser CG10_big_fil_rev_8/21/14_0.10 (SPAdes) (version 2) | ecosystem: Environmental > Aquatic > Deep subsurface > Groundwater...
TATCCGAAGTTTTCACGGAACGCAGTGGAGTGAAAATTTGGGTGAGCATTTGGCGTTAGCCAAGCGCGAACCGGATATCGTGCTATTAGCTGATGTATGCTTTTCCTTTTATTTTCTGAAAGAAAATCACTTTTCTGCAAGGTCAATTTCTTTTTTTCAATGTCCCTAGTCGACACAGAGCTCCTGATTCGAAATAAGCTGAAGTTTGAGAGTATCGCCACTTGAGGAAAATTTCCATGTTTTTACACTACCACAACCGGCAGATAGACGCGCACAAGTTAGTTGGTCACCAGTCAATTTTAGGGAAGGAAGGGCAATTGGTCCGCCACAGTAAACGCCATCCTCTGATTTTGCTATCAAATCTCCGTTTTTAGAAATATGAAGCATACGATAGGTGCTGTCTAATTCATTTTGCTCGATAAGTATATACCAAGACTGATCCGCCTCTTGGCAGGCGGCCGCTGTATTTGTTGAAATATTCCATTCTCTTCTTTGAGAATCGGTGATTTCGTCATTAGTTAAGCACTCAGAATACATGGCGTTAAATTCATCATCCGAGATTACGAGTTGTTGTAACGATTTATTTACTGTGTCGACAGATTTATTTTGACGAAAATATACTGCCAGACTGACGATTATGGCTATTGCTACAATTAAAACAACGACATACATTGTGCGTTTAGATTTTTTGCTTTGTTCTGCGTTCATAGGTTATTAATTAGTGAATTAATTTATGATGAAAAAGAAATTGGCCTTGCGGAAAAGTGGACGGGCAACAGTCCGTAAAAGGAAAAGCATATTTCGTACAACGTTTCGGCATATCTGATGTTTGCCGTAGCGTAGCGGAGGCAAATATGGGTGGAGGCTTTTGAATAAAAGCCGTAACCAGATATGCCGTGTTATCGGATGTAAATTTTAGTTTTTATTGATTGTATTTCAATTTTCCCATTCAGATATTTCCCAAACATAGTAGTATTTTTTAGGGTCATGTTCACCAATACCATTAAATCTATAAAAATCTAAGCCATTTTCGTTTTCATGGCGACCTTGTGTCTCCCAAACAACAGGCATAAGTTCTCTATAAAAATGACCCCATTCAATGGCTGTGTCATTAATATCTTCTGCAAGGTCGCCCCATGAATCAGCGCCTCCTTTCCACCAAAATTGAGCAAGTGGTTTCGGTAATTGAAATACAAGCAATAAATTTTGTTCGTTAATTTCTTCACTGAGTCCATATTCTTCAAGCAATGCTTCTGCCTGTTCCCGACTAGCAATTGTAAAATTAGGGAGAACAAAATTTTTTTCTAACAAATAATCAACGATTTTCTGTGATATTTGGCGGCGTTCTTTCCTGTATTGATCTAGAAGTGATAGAAAAGTTTGCTTAAAATCTTCAGACACCTCGCTACAAAAGCTACGTGTTTTCTCAAGACATCTTTTCATTTCAACAGTAAGTTCTTCCTCGTGCACTAATTCTTTGGTGTTAGGTGGAAGTTTTTCAATTCTTTGTCTGATATCATCAAACGTTTCAATATCCCAAATATCCTCGGGGTTTTTTAAACCTTCAAGCCTCCTTATTTTTTCAAATTGATTTGGGTTACTAAATTTCATAGTTGATTATTTGTTAGAAAATTAAAAACTAAAATTTATTTCCGATAACGTTTCTGTGTATCTGAAGTTTTGCGGAGTGAAACGGAGCAAAATTTGGGTGGAACAAATGAGAAACTCTTGATTATTTTACCTTAATTTAAGGCTTTTTACAATTTTTTCGACCGTATTAAGCTTGACAGGTGTGCCTTTTTGTGCTAAGATGAGCCGTTGCAGAATTGTCATTCTGAGCCCCAGCCACGAGGGTGTCGTGGCGAACTGAACCTTGGTAGGAGGAAACCATGTTCACCTTGAACGAGGTCATCGAGGGTCTGAAGGAGGGTTGCGCCTACGAGCGCACGCTGGAGGGCGACGGCGGCAAGGAGTACCTGAGCCCCGCTGGTGAGGGAGAGTTCCGCCACGACATCGCCGGTGAGGCGCAGGGTGGCTGGGGCGGCTCCAACATTATGCCCTTCTCGACCCTCAACAACGGTCGCTGGCCGCAGGACGGCTGGGAGCTCCAGAGCTGACCAGTCAACCACCCCCTCGGCCACCACGACCCCCGCGGACGCATGTCTTCGGGGGTCACTTCTTTTGTAGAGAAAAAATTGTAAAAAGCCTTATCAAAAATGTAAAAAATAATCTAGAATTTCTTATTTGTGGAACCAGATACACAGTGTTGTACGACAGTTCCGATGGGTTCATCAGTTAAAAGTTCGTTTCAAAGACGTGCTTTTTTGTTTGTACAAAACTTTCAATTCACATCATTTACTAGTCGGAATTTCGTATAACATCAGGGATATGAGAAGTTGCGACCGTAGGGAGCAATTTGGGTGGAGAAGTCTGCAAGACTTCGTAACCTCATATCCCTTGTTATATTCCCCGAAGGGCTGAAATTTAGTGCAACGTTCCGAAGGAAAATTTCAGAGTTTTACATTTAAGAACATATATCAAATTTCGACCGAAGGGAGTCAATAATTAAAAAGAAAGCCCCCTATTCTAATTTTTTTATACCTATTTTATTTACTAAGAATTCATAAGTTTCATCATAGAATTTTTTTGGTCTTGTTTTATCTTCTTCATTTCCTTCTGGAAGGAATATTACAAAACCTTGTCTTGCTCTTGTAAGGAGCACTCTATAGGCATTTAGCAAATATCTTTTTTTAATAGCTTGATTAATTTTTTGCCATTTTGTACCTTTGAAAGATTGGTACGCCCATTTATTGCCTTCTAAGTACAAATCTCCATCCCAACAAACAATAGTCCAATCAAGTTCAAGTCCTTGAATTTCAAATTCTGTGGCAACATCTTCCATATAATATGATGAACGAACATCATTTTTTCCATCCAAAAACCAATTTGAAGCGCTGATACTATTTTTAACATCAATTCCAAAAGGTCTTAATCTTTTAGCATTTGATGAAGCAAGCACTCCATAACGTTCAGAACCTCTTGATTTTTGTAAGATCCATTTTTTTGCAGTTTCATAATCTCTAGTAACAAATATTGGATAGTCATCTTTTAATTCTTGATAAATATTTTTTGCGACATCAATTTTTTTATTTAATAATTGGTGGATAAAATCGGATAATTTTTCGGATCTAAAAGATCTTACCGATACAGCTAAATGTAAATTTTCTTCAGAGGTTGCGTTTTCATTTAACCACTCTTTTGAAGCTGAATTATCTAAATAATCATCATCAGAAACAATTAAATTAGAATAATACACTTTCCAATCAGAAAAATTATTTTTAAGAGAATTGATCCATTCTTCTAACCCAGCTTCTCCTGTGTTTATTTCTTGTCCACCACCAATTAAGCAAATGATACAACACCAATCTTGATGTCTATCCATAACTTCAATTAAAAAATGAGGTTCTGAACGGTCAAAATCTGGCTGGCCTTTTTTTCTAGCCATAAATGAACTTGCTTGTTCTAATGTCCACGCTCTTTGTGCTTCATCAAATACAACAACTTTCTCAGTAGGCGCTTTATCTGAAATTAAACCTTCATCACGAAAATGATGTATGTTTTGAATAAATGCATTTGCTTTTATTGCGGCTTCTTTTTTGGTTAATTTATTGCCATTTAATTTTGCATTTTTAACCTCATCTCTTGTTAGTGCTTCTCTTAAAACCTCAACTAAAGGACCATTGCCTGATAAAAAAACTGCATTTTCATCTTCTGCGATTTTCATTCTTTCATTAGCAATGTTTAATCCTGCAAGTGTTTTTCCTGCACCAGGTACACCAGTCATGAAACAAATTGATTTTTGAGATTTTTCTTTAGATTCGTTAATAACCCTATTTATGCAGTCTGCAGTTTTTGATAAATTAATAGCGCCAGAATCTGAACGAGAAATTTCTTGCACATTATGCCCCTTGTAAAGTGCTTGTGCTGCTTCAATAATTGTTGGGGTCGGTTTGTATGTTGATTCAAACCACTCTTTCGGGTTAATATCTGTTGTTCCTTTTTCTGTAAAACAAAAGGACAATACATCATAGAGGTTTTCTTTATTTCCCAAAATTGGTTTATATAATAAGTCTTGATATTTCTCGATTGAATTTTGATTTGGACTAGCATGAGTTGCCACTAAAAGAGGTATTAATTTTTCATTATGGCTGCCTTGATGGAAATTTTTTAAATCTAAACTATAATCAAGAACTTGATCTATTGCATGTTTTTCATATTTTGAATCGCCAGCTTTAAATTCTATTACAAAAATTAAATCTCCAATAATGATTATGTTATCTACTCTTTTCCCCATACGTGGAATTGCGAATTCAAAAAAGATATGTCCTTCTGAATTATTTTTAAAGACTTCTTTTAAAATATTGATTTGAATTTTCCACGCATTAGTTTGTTGGATCTCTAAATGCCTGTGACTATGGGCACTGGTTAATTTACCCAAAATGGAATTTGCTTCTTCTTTCAAAAAATTCTGGATTGTATCGGAATAGTATGCACGCATATTCATAAATAAAATAGGTTTCTATATAAATGTTTTTAGGGGGCTTTCTTTTTTTGTTCTTAAATGTAAAATTGAATATAACGTTTGCGTGTATGAGAAGTTTCGCCGACTTCCTTATTATTTTATCATAGGAGAGGCGAAATTTGGGTGAAAGCAAAAAGTGCAACCTTTGAAAATTATTTACGCACTTTTTCTTGAACCTCATACACGCTGTTAGGCGATGTAAATTATTTTAGCCCATCACTATTTTGTAAATTTTTTCTGGTGACTGGTCTGCTTGAACAAAAATCAATCCTTTTTCTTTGGCTTTTTGGGTGAAGCCACTTAGATCTCTTAAAATTGCCTCTTGTTGTTCTTCTGTTTGACCCATCGGGTTAGTTCTTTTGTTATTAGAAAAACGTTTCTTCAATACTTTTTGACTCATATCCAAATAGTAAGCTCTGTCAAACAGCGCGGTAACATCAAGCACATTAGCGGCGAGCCCAAAAAGATAAATAATTGATTTTTGTTCATCAAGCCACGAGCGCAAAAAATTCTTATCCCATAAAAAATCATGGGTGTCTAACCATTCTTTGTTTGCATCACGAGGAAAATCTATTTTGTTTCCGCTCCTATCAAACCATTGACCAAGACCTTTAATACTATCTGCGTCAATTACATTTTCACCCCTCTTTTGCAAATAAGCGGAAACATAAGATTTTCCGGAATATGGCATGCCCGTTATAAGAATTTTTTGTGCGAATTTGTTTTTTATCATAGGGCTAAAATAATTTATTTCGCCTAACATTAGGGATATACGAAGTTTTTCGACCGAAGGGAGAAAAATTTGGGTGAGGGGGCGAGCTGAGCCCCGAACCGTATATCCCTTGTTATACGCCCCGACGACCGTAGGAAGGAGAGCGCAGCGTGGCACGGAGCGAAGCGGAGTGAGTTCAAAAAATATTTTTCGTCATTAGATTAACAGATAGGCTTTCCTCATTAAAGATAAATTTGATTTTTTCCTATTTGAAAAATGAAAGAGGGGTTAGGGGTGAATTGGAAAAAGGAAAACTCCTTATTGTTTTTTAAAATTCAGAATTCTTTTATTTGCAATATCAACATATTTCTGTTCTCTTTCTATTCCAATCCAATTTCTATCAAGTGCTTTAGCAACAATTCCAGTTGTACCTGTTCCAAAAAATGGATCTAAAACCAAATCGCCTTTATTTGTTGCAGTAAGTAAAACTTGTTGTATCAATTTTAAAGGTTTTTGTGTGGGGTGTGCTTTTATTCCATTTTCATCTTTTAGCCTTTCATTTCCTCTACATAATCCAAAAATCCAATCAGTATCTTTCATCTGTTTTCCGCCATTTATTTTTTTCATTTGCTCATAATTGAAAGTATAATTTTTGCAAGTTTTATCTTTTACAGCCCAAATCAAAGTTTCGTGATTATTTGTAAATCTTCTTCCGTTTAAATTTGGAAGAGCATCTGTTTTTATCCAAATAACATCATTCAAAAACCAAATTCCTAAATCTTGCATTATAGTGCCAACTCTAAAAATATTATGATACATTCCAATTACCCAAATTGACCCTGTTGGTTTTATTATTCTTTGACATTCAGAAAGCCAAGATTTTGTGAAATTATCATAATCTTCATAACTTTCAAATTTATCCCATTCATCATCAACTGGAATAACCTCTGTTCCATTTGCTCTTTTTAACCTCTTTCCTTTAGGTAATTGTAAATAATATGGAGGATCTGCAAAAATTAAATCTATTGAATTATCAGGGATTTTTTTTAATTCCTCTATACAATTTCCATGAATAATTTTATTTATTTCTTTCATATTTAAAAATTGTAGATAATTAAATGTTCTACATCTCTATCATTTCTACCTTTCACATTATATAAATAGCATTTTTCAAAACTATCAATTTTAATATTCTTTTTATTATTATAAAGGTCATAAATAAAATCCGTTTTTTTAATTATCAAAATAAAATTAGCTTTTGTTTTGTATAAACATTTTGCCAATCTTTCTTGATCTTTTTTATCAAAAGATTTTTTTTCATAATCGCTAAAGTCTGTATCATAAGGAGGGTCAAGGAAAATAAAATCTTTTTTAGAAAACTCAAATTCATTAAAAAAATCTTCAAAATCTTTATTTTTTATAATTGTATTTTGGAATATTTTTTTTACTTCATCACTGAAAATGTAATCAACTTTTTTTCTAAAATCTTTAGTATTATATCCTATTCCTCCATAAGGAATATTAAAATGTCCATTTGAATTAAAACGAAACATTGAACCATAACAAAACTCTCTTACAAAATAATAGTTTGCTATTTTCTTCGGTAAACTTATTTTATATTTACTTCCGTTAAAATTCATAACATCACGAAAGTGCATGTAAAATCCACTTCTAAAAGCAGTTTCAATATTTTTATGCAAGTCTCCTGCTGGTAAAGTTCCTCTTTCTTGTTCGATTTTTTTTGTTCTTTGAATTTTTGAAATTAAATTTTTTATAATTTGTTTTAATAGATTTTTTTCGTCTAAGCAGAATTTTTTTAAAAACAAACCATTAAATTGATCTTCTTTATTCAGTAAGATAGTGTTTATATTTTTTTCAAGTTCTTTTTTTGTGATTTTATTTTCCTTAAAATCCCTATACAAATCAATTAGTTCGTTTTCAAAAATTTTAATATATTTAGGTATTTTCTCCCAGTTATTAGCGTATTCATATAATTCTTTTTTAAAATCTTCTCTTTCATTCTCTTCTTTTAACAAAGAATAAAAGTCAGTTAATTCTTCACAAATATCATTAATTATTGCATTTTTAGGTTCTAACTGAAAAAATATTCCTCCACCACCAAAAAAAGGTTCAATATACCTTTCAAAAGAGGGAATTAAGTCTTTAATATAGACAAATTCTTTTGTTTTACCACCTGGCCATTTTATGAGTGTTTGCATTGTCATTTGATTACCTTAATCTAAATAAGTTTTTTTGATTTCTTCTAAAGCAGTTGTAATTAAGTGTGCATTTTCTTTGTAAGTTTCTAATACTAATTCATATCCTTTTTCTGATTTACAAACAAAATTCCAAAAATCTCTTCCAATTAAAAGTTCATCTTTTGAAAAAAATTGCAAAACTCTTCCTTGTTTCCATTCGTTATCTTCTCCGAATCTATTATAAGCAGTAGCAAAGTGTGCTTTTATTGTTGCATCTTTTCCTAAAGAATTTGCTAGAATTGCAAATTGTTCAAAAATTGCTTCTTTTTCAGAACGAGCTTTTTTATTATCTAAATCTCCACCAATTTTTAATTCTATTAAATGGTGAGTATTGGTTTCTTTATCAATCAAATAATAATCACTAACATGAACTTTTGATTTAATTTTAGAATTCGGATTTGGTTTTATACTTCTAATTTCTTTAAAATGTTCTATTGAAGGTTTAAGAGGATTTTTACTATTTTTGTATGCTTCTAAAAATTCAGCTATTTTTGATGTTTGTTCAGGATACAATTCTCCTTCAACACTTTTATTTACTTCATAAAATAATTTCGCAATATTTATTGCCATTCCTTCAAGCATATTTCCAAGAGAACTATCAAGAGAACGAACTAAAGCAGAATAGTATTGTATATCTTTTCCAAGTGCGGCAATAAATACATTATGAATTTTCATATTTATTACTCCATTGGGATTATCAACTTCTCCCTCATGACGAGCTCTAAAACCAGTTGCATAAGCTTCAACTGCTGTTCTGACAATAGATTGAATTGCCTCTTTTTTCTCAAGTGTGTTTTTTATCATATTAGTCCTCAATTATAAATTAAAATTATATACATTATAAAGATTTCCTTTATAAATTAAATAGTTTTCGGAACGAAGTGGAGAAAACACCATATTATCCCCCTCTTTTTTTAGAAAAAATCAAATTTATTCCCCTTTGAAAGCCTATCATTCTTTATTCTCCGTTAGAAAAATATTTTTTGAATTGCGTATAACTCGTTTTTATGTGGAGTGTTTAATGGATAAGGGAGGATTTGGTATGTTTATGCGTAATTGACGCAGGGAAAACTGATTAAGACCGCCGGCGCGTATAACTTGCTTTCATAGGTTGTTTTAACACATTTGCATAAAAATCAAGAATATGGAACGGGGTGTAAGGTATGAATATCGCAGAAGACAAAATAAAACAGTCGATGCAAAAAATGAGTGAAACACTTTGTTTAAGAAATTACAGTCGCAAAACGCGTGAAGCCTATATTCGATGCGTCCGTATTTTTCTTGAGAAAAACCCGAGTGAGCTTGAGACACCAAACAACGAACTGATCAATCAATTTTTATTGGAACTTTTTTACCATAACAAAGCATCGCAAACCGTCTCTCAATATTTCCATGCGCTTCGTTTTTATTATGATGTCGTTTTATGTACGCCGATGACTTTGAATTGGCGTACGCCGAAACGCCGGCAAAGATTGCCAACCGTTTTGTCACATGACGAAATCAAGCGGGTTTTGTGTGCGGTAACTAACCGAAAGCATCGTACGATGATCGCATTGGCATACGGCGCCGGACTTCGCGTGAGTGAGGTCGTGTCTTTGCGTGTTTATGATTGTGATTTTGATTCCGGCTTTATTCATCTAAAATCAGCCAAGGGGAACAAGGATCGCTTAACGCTTTTGCCTGAGAAATTGTCGGAGGATCTGCATCGTCTGGCTCATGGAAAACCCGGGTCGGCATTCCTGTTTGAGAGCGAAAGAGGGGGCAGGTTGACAACAACCACAATCCAAAAAGTCTTCACGCGCGCGTTACGAAAAGTTACTGTCGTCAAACCGGCGACGTTCCACTCTTTGCGTCATTCATTTGCGACGCATCTGCTTGAAAGGGGAACGGATATTCGTTACGTGCAAGAACTGCTCGGACATGCGAATATAAGGACGACACAACTGTATACGCACGTGACGAATCCCACGTTGAAAAATATTCGCAGCCCTCTATGATCCCCGCCAAAATCAAGATCAAAAATAATGAGCTTCCGGATATGCCGGGGGTGTATTTGATGAAGGATAAGAAGGGGACAGTGATTTATGTTGGGAAGGCGGTGTCGTTGAAACGTCGCGTGAAGCAGCATTTCGATCGTCCGCATGGACCGCATATTCCGGAAATGACGCGGAACGTCGCGGAGATTGACTATATTGTAAAACCGACGGCGCTTGAGGCGCTCATTCTTGAAGCGAATCTCATAAAACATTATTGGCCGAAGTACAACATTCTTCAGAAGGACAATAAGAGTTTTATGTACCTCGCGATTACGAAAGAGGCATATCCGCGACCTCTTCTCGTGCGCGGAACGGATTTGGATGAAGATTCCGCGAAAAAATACAAAATTGTTTTCGGACCATATACCTCTTCGCATGCGCTCAAGTCCGCGCTTGATCTTGTCCGAAAAGCGTTTCCTTGGTCGCAATGTAAACCAGGGCAAAAGCGCGCGTGTTTTAATGTTGGATTAAAACTTTGTCCGGGTGTCTGCATTGATGCGGTTGATAAAAAAGAATATCAAAAAACCATTCGCGATCTCATAAAATTCTTCGAAGGAAAAAAAGAAGATATTTTGAAACGCTATACGCGCGCCATGAAAAAAGCTTCTCAAGAAGAGCGCTATGAAGAAGCGGCGGATTATCGCAATAAAATTTATTTTCTGGAACATATCCAAGATGTTGCCGTCTTGCGGCGCGATGACGATCAAATTGATCAAATGAAAGATGGAAAAACTCCCGTTGATCTTTTTGGACGCATTGAGGGCTATGACATTTCCCATATTTCCGGCACAGCTACCGTTGCTTCCATGGTTGTCTTTGAAAATGGCGCGCCGGCGAAAGCGGAATATCGCAAATTCAAAATCAAGACCGTGGTTGGTTCAAATGATATTGCGTCCATTCGGGAAACAGTAACGCGACGCCTTCGACATCGGGAATGGAAAAAACCGGACTTGATTTTGATTGACGGAGGACTTCCTCAAGTTCACGCAGCAGAAGATGTACTTCAATTTTTTCATGTCTCCATTCCCGTTATTGGCATCGCGAAAGGTTCAAAGCGAAAGAAGAATGAACTCATTTGTTCAAAAATATCCGCCGAGCTTTGTGAGCTCTGCGAGAAATATGTTGATTTGTTATCGCGCGTGCGAGACGAAGCACATCGGTTTGCCATCGGCTATCATCGGAAGCTTCGCGCAGAACCATTTAAAGGAAAGAAGTCTAAAAAATAAAACGGCCGATTGGCCGTTTTATTTTACGGATCTGGCGATCTCGCTCCGCGTCCATTGCACAAGCTCGGAATGATGTTCGGCTAATTTGTCGTCCAAATAGCCTTTTGTTACCATGGTGGTTTTAAATTTATTGAATGCAAAACTTAATTCGGTTTTGGTAACCATTTCGGATTCGATTTTATCAAAACGCTTATCAACCGAATTAAATCGTTTATCAACTGAGTCAGCGAATAAGTGCATGGCATCGGTCATGTCATCAAAACGAGCGGCAAGCGAATTTACCGCATGAACAACCTGTTCAATAACTTCATAATTGGAAGCGTCGTTTGGATGCGTTTTCATATTCATATAATACACCCCGTTCCATAAGCCGTGTAGCTTGTCAATATTGTGAATCGTTTTAAGAGAGGCTTTTTACTGGAATCTTCGCAGACTTCGGCAAAAACTGCTAGGATGATGAGTCATATGAACCCAGAAAAAATACAGAATCTATTTATTGGTTTGCTTGCTGCGGGCATCATCCTGCTTGGAGCGGGTGTGTACGTGCTGAGTAATCAGCTTGCGGAAGTTTCCAGCGGTGTTTCTAAGATCGAAGGTGGGATAATGGATCAGACGGCTCCTGCGTCGGAGGCGGCAACGTCTACGCAGGACGAGGCTATGATGAATACGGAAGAAACAATGATGAGGAGCTTAGACAGGGTTGATCTCACCATGACGGGAGCGGAAAAGATTTATAATAATCTCCTTTCTCGGGCGGATGGCTGGAATGAAGATGCAGATTTAGCCTCTGCAAAAACGGTACGCGTTATGAGCCAGGGGGCGATTCTCACCGTGCCTTATCATGATGAGTGGGGCGATAATATGTATCGCGTAACCCCTTACGAAACGGATAGCAAAGGAGAGCTTCTCTTTGGCCCGCTGAGTATTTGGAGCGAGCTTCTTGGTCCGCATCGTTATGGGAGCTTTCTTTCTATGGATAAGCGCTCGCAGGCAGACGCGCTGGCTGATCCGGAATACACGACTACAAACTGTTCAGCCGAGCCGAATCCAGCTCCGGAAGTTGTTACGATTGGAACCTATTCGGCAGTGAAGTTTCAGGGGGTGACCTGCGAAGGCTCCTGGGTTGGTTATGAGGTTTTGGGGGATCAAGCGAATTACAAATTCGTAAGCGCTCCTGAGACGAATGATGCTTTGCTTCGTTACGTTATCGAGAGAGCCGTGCTAATGTAAAATACATATGAATCAAGACAAAATACAAAACCTATTTATCGCGCTTCTTGGAGTGGGTGTCATCCTACTCGGAGTGGGCGTGTTCGTTGTGAGCGCACAGCTCGCAAGTGTTTCAACTTCTGTTCACAATATTGAGCAGGGGACGGCGGATGCAGCAAAAAAAGTTGATGATGCCATGATGAAGGTGGATGAGATGGGACAGAAAGCGGACGAGCAGGCGATGAAGGCGGGATCGGACGCTACGGCGAGTCAAACAGATTGGACGCTTTATAATAGCCCGGAATTACATTTCCAAATGTCTAGACCTTCGGTTGGCGAAGTTAACCTTGGGGCTGCAGATTATGGTATTACTAATCAGCTAGGAAGAATTGGTAGAGTCTTCATCTGGCAGACACGTCAAAATGAGTTGACTAATCCCGACGTGGTTGTGTATGTTTATTCAACAAAGGCTCAGCTAGAAGAGGATTTTACAAGTGGAGGCTCTGTCTTGGGTGGCCAGGGGTTACAAAAGTCGACCTTAACGTTAAACGGCGCAACGTTCCAAATTTATTATGGTGACCATTACTGTGACGGCATAGGCTGTACAGACCAATCATATGTCGCGGCGGAGATAGAGGGGGCGACTTATTCGTACATGATCGAGTTTTACGGCGATGTCGCTCAAGATCAAGCCACGAAATTAGCAGATCCGAGAAATGGCGCTATAACTCAGTATCTATCATCGTTCAAGTCTAGCTAGGCTATAGTGGGGTATGATGTTGTCCGCATAAGAACAAAAACATCGCTCCTGTGAGTGGTGTTTTTGTATTATTCATATATTCACGCGTTAAGTAGCGGGTGAAGTGCATCAAGCACAATTCTTTTTTTGCTTTCTGGCAGTGTAGACATCATATGAATAAAGAACTTTTACAAAATGTTTTACTTGGGGTTTTTGCTGTAATCATCATTCTGCTTTGGTGGATGGTATATAGCCAGAATCGCACGATGGTTGAATTCAATAGTCGTCTTAATGGATTGTCTCAATCCATAATGGAAGCTTCTACGCAAGCGAATAGTGCGGCGACGAAGGTAGATGAGCTGGGACAGCAACAAGCAGGTACGCAGGTGACAACGAGTGGCACCTCTATGAATACCTATTCTAGCCCTAGCCATGGATACACGGTGACGTATCCGACCACTGCAGGTATTCGGAATATTGCATTAACTGATAGTCCGGATGCTTTACTAAATCAGGTTGAGATTGATGATCCAATGTTAGTTGATAATGCGACGCCTAATGTGATTGTACATATTTCCGTTTGGTCGGATGCTTCATGGATTCCAACGCAAGGAGTTGTTCAACAAGTGCAACGATCTGTGAATGGAAATGCTTTTACTTTATATAGCGTGAATCAGGCTTCAGATGTTGGCGCAGGAACAAACGCTTCGGTACAAGCCTGGATGTTAGCGAATGGACGATACTACGAACTTGATTTCCCGGGCGTGTCTGATCTGAATAGTACAGTTGTTACAAACTACCTCGGTGCATTCTCATTGAAATAGGACTAAAGTGGGAAATTAGTTATCAACATTAGAACAGAATAAGAACAAAAACATCGCTAAGGTTAGCGATGTTTTTTAATATTCCACTTATTTGCTCATTTGTATACAAGTGGGGTAAAATGGAAGTAAGTGGCATGAAGTGGCAGATTAATGTCTGTCATACCCGACAGGATCGGGGATCCAGTTTTCAAAACTGGACTAGATTCCCGCCTTCGCGGGAATGACAAAAGGCCGCTTCCCATTCGCTCTTATGTTCATCGGTGAATACCACCATACAGTTGATGACAAAGGCCGGATGGCAGTTCCGGTCAAGTTTCGCGCTGCACTGGCCGAAGGGGCCGTTGTTACGCGAGGTCTTGATCGATCCTTGTTCCTTTACCCGAAAACCGAGTGGCAAACACTTGCCGAAAAGCTTGCCGCTCTTCCGATGGGTCAAGCGGATACCCGCGCATTTGCGCGTCTTATGCTTGCGGGCGCGATGGAAGTCGAGCTCGATAAGTCCGGACGCGTCAATGTTCCCGAATATCTTCGTTCCTATGCCGGCCTCAAAAAACAGGTGGTCGTCGCAGGTCTCTATAACAGACTTGAACTCTGGGATGAAGATGCTTGGAACGCGTATGCCGCAAAGACCGAATCGGAGGGAAATGATATAGCCGAACGACTAACCGACTTAGGCGTATGACGGAAAAAACCGTACATAACGCCGTCATGGTCGAGGAAACCATGCTTGTCCTCGATGTGAAGTCCGGAGGTCACTATCTCGATGGAACGCTCGGCGGGGGAACGCATACGGAAGAACTCCTGAAGCGCTCCAAGCCCGACGGCCACGTGATATCGCTCGATGTCGACCGATCAGCCCTCGCGCGCGCAACAGAACGATTTGCCACTTATGGCGATCGTTGGAAGGGCGTGGAAGCAAATTTCCGACATCTTGCTTCCGTAGCCGAGCAGGAAAACCTTGCTCTGTTGGATGGAATTCTCCTCGATGTTGGACTTTCTTCCGATGAGCTTGAGAATTCTTCACTCGGAATCTCGTTCCAGAAAGATGGACCTCTCGATATGCGGCTTGGTCCGAAATCAAATGATGACGGGCTGACAGCTGCCGAGGTCATCAACTCCTGGACACAACAGGATTTGGAAACCGTCATTCGCACCTTCGGGGAAGAACGGTATGCCCGTCGCATTGCCGCTCAAATCGTCAAAGCGAGAAAGTCTGCACGCATTATTCGCACACTGGAACTTGTTTCCGTCATACGATCCGTTGTTCCACACACGTATGAAGGGGGACGCATTCATTTCGCAACACGAACTTTTCAAGCGCTTCGCATCGTCGTTAATGACGAATTACAGGCTCTCAAAGACGCCATCCGCGGAGCACAGACGGTTTTAAAACCGGGAGGACACTTAGCCATTCTTACGTTTCATTCGCTCGAAGATCGCATTGTAAAGCTTGCCTTTACTGGAACGGAAGCTTGGGAGCCGATCACCAAGAAGCCAATGATGGCTTCCGAAGAAGAAACAAAAGAGAATCCGCGCTCTCGAACCGCAAAACTGAGAGCAGCCATCAAAAAATAAAAAAACACGCAACTTTTATGTCACGAGCCTATTCCATCGCAATGAAAAGTCCGCGTGCCGCGCTCGGCTTGCCCATCCCCGTTGGGCGGAAGCTTGAGAACGCTGCGAAACGGACTTGGCTCTTTGTGATGTTTGGACTCACTATTTTCTTTATTGGGATGTATCTCTTTCAGGTAAATCGATCCGCTTCCAAGAGCTACGCCTTGCGTAATTTGGACACACAGCGCCAAGAGTTGGAACGAAGCGTGGCGGAATTGGAAAATAAGTCCGCAAGCATTCAGTCTATGGCGACGCTTGAGGATCGCTTGCAGGACAAAGGCTATGTCGCCGTTGATAAAATGGAGTTCCTTGATGTCACGAGAAATGCGTACGCATTCGCTCAATAATGTTTCATCGCGAACTTCGAAGAGATCTCTTTTGCAAGCGCGAACGGGGTCTTTTTTTGTGATATACTTCTCTTATGTCCAGAACGGCGGGCTTCTACTTTAAATTTATTGTTGTTGATACGGCAGGAAGTCTGCTTCGATTTCCTGTGTGGTGGTACAACGAAGGGCTGTTTCAGATTTTGAAATGGGTTAAACAAAAGCTCGTGTATCGCTTGCGCGCATATGGATTTGGCATTTGGCTTCGGAACTTCTTTGTGCCGATGTACGGTCAATATGATCTTGCGGGCCGTGTGGTTAGCATTTTTATGCGCTTCTTCGTTCTTATTGGAAGGTTCATCGCCTTTTTTACTGAGGCGCTGGGATATACTTTGCTTGTTCTTCTGTTTGCGGCTCTTCCGGTGCTTGCCCTTCTCTTTTTCTTATCCAACCTCTTTCAAGTAGGGGTTCCCACGTCTTATGTTAGCTGATCTTTCCTTCCGAGCCTGTGCGGTTTGCGGAGGCGATCCGCGAGCAAGTGCGCGCTGTTCCGCTTGTAAAGGCGCCGGTATTACGCTCGCTTCGCCCGACGGGCCGCTTGTGTGGGCGCCAGTTATTGAAGATGGTTTTTTTGGATTTCGGTCCTTTCGTACAAAAGCAAATGCCATCATTCATCTGTTTCTTGCGGTTTGTGTCTTTATTCTCTTGGCTACAGCCGGATATCTGTATGCTTTTGATACAAGAGTGCCTTCTTTATTAATGGCGCATTTTTGGGTGAGTGGCCATCCTTCCGCTATGCTGGCCTGGTTTGCGGTTTTTATCGGCTGTTTCCTTGTCTTCCGTCTTTCGGCGTATTCCGATCAGGTAAAAGCTTTGCCTACTTGGGGAAAAACGGAAATGCAGATCCACGCTTGGGAAGCGACCGTTTCTACGCGAACAAGTCCGCACGATGTTTCCATATATTTCCGTCCGGCGGCTTGGCATGTAATTGAGAGCGCATATACATTGGCAAAGCGCGCCAACATGCTTGAAATAGCGCCGATTCATCTTTTTGGTGCGGCGCTGGCAAGTTCATCCGGCGGAATATTTCTTACGCGGCTTGGGCTGGATTTTGAAAAAATACGCGAACCGCTTTCAAAGCTTGTCCATGAAGGAGAAACGGGAAATCCGACGAGTCTTTCTTTGGAAGGAAAAAAGATTTTGCTCGCTTCGTATATGGGAGCGCGTGAAGCACGCCGAAAAGCCGTTGGATCAATGGAGATTTTTCTGAGTGCATTTGAAGCGGATGAACGCATACAAGATATTCTTGATGCGGCTGGTTATTCCGCAAAACAAGTGCGGCATGTGAGCGAATGGATTCGTCTTCAAGAGGGCTTAAAAGAACAGCATGATCGTTTTGTTGCGCTCGCTGCTCTGAAACCTTCCACCGTAATGAATCGTAGTATGACGGCGCGGCAAACACCGATTCTCGATCAATTCAGTGAAGACTTAACGCAGCTCGCGCGCCGCGGATATGTGGCGCCACTCATCGGAAGAGATCAAGAAATGCAAGAACTCTTACGCGCGATTGAAAGCGGACGAAGATCCGTTGTACTCGTTGGGGAAACCGGTGTTGGAAAAAATGCGCTCATCGAAGGTTTAGCGCGCCGCATGGTAGAAGAAGACGTTCCAAAGGAATTATTTGATCGGCGTCTTGTTTCCGTCAGCGTTGCGCAGCTTGTTGCGGCGGGGGATCCGGCGCTTGCTTCCCAGCGTTTATTGCAGCTTCTCCAAGAAATATCCGTTTCGGGAAATATTATTCTCGTCATTGAAGGTCTTGAGGCTTTGGCGGGAGCGGGGAGTGGCGGTCCGCTTGATGTGGCGGAAACACTCGCTTCGGAACTTGATAAGGGTTATTTCATCATGATCGGAACAACGACGCCGGAGAATTGGACAAAACATCTTGAACGGCGAAGTCTCGGCTCGCGGCTTGTGCGCGTAAATATTCTCGAGCTTTCGGAAGATGATGCGATTCTTGTTTTGATGGGAAAAAGCGGATTTATTGAATATCAGAATAAAGTTTTCTTTTCTTATTCCGCCATCGAAAAAGCGGCGACGCTTGCCGGGCGGTATTTGCGTGAAGTAAAACTACCGGAAAGCGCCATCGGTATTTTGTCTGAGGCTGCCGTGCTTGTGCGGCGGGAAAAAGGGGAAGAGGTCCTTGTTGAGGGAGAAGATATCGCGCGCATTATTCATGAAAAGACAAATATTCCGGTTGAAGCGGTGTCGCGTGAAGAAACAGATAAGCTCCTTAATCTTGAAGACCGTCTTCATAAGCGCGTTATCGGTCAGCAGGAAGCGATTACAGCGGTTGCGCAGGCGCTTCGTCGGGCGCGCGCGGAAATACGCGAAGAGCATCGGCCGATTGCAAACTTCCTTTTTCTTGGTCCGACAGGTGTCGGAAAAACAGAATTAGCCAAAGCATTAGCGGCGGAATATTTTGGTCAAGAAAATATGATGATTCGACTCGATATGTCGGAATATCAAAATCCGGATTCCGTTGCGCGGATGATCGGCCAGCCAAATGATGCGCGCGGAGGCTTGCTCACGGAAGCGGTTCGTAAACAGCCGTTTACCATTGTGCTGCTTGATGAATTGGAAAAAGCGCATCCGGATATTCTTACGCTGTTTCTTCAAGTGATGGATGACGGAAGACTTACTGATGGCGTCGGACGTACGATCGATTTTTCAAATGTTGTGCTCATCGCAACTTCCAATGCCGGTTCACAATTCATTCAGGATGAAGTGCGCGACGGTGCGAGTATAGAACGCATTAAAACCGGTTTACTTGAAAAGGAATTGCGCGGCATTTTCCGCCCGGAGTTTTTAAACCGTTTTGACGCGGTTATCGTATTCAAGCCACTTACGATGGATGAAGTCATACAAATCGCCTGGCTTATGCTGAATCAAATTAGTAAACGCCTGGAAGAAAAAGGTATTTCCTTCCGAGCGGAAGACGAAGCCGTAGAGGAGCTGGCGCGCGATGGGTTTGATCCGGTGTATGGCGCGCGGCCACTGCGACGTGTTATCCAAGATCGTGTAGAGAATGCACTTGCGGATGTTTTGCTTCGACAACAAGTTGGGAGAAAAGATACGATTATTTTGGAGCCGGGAAGCAAACTTCAAATTCAAAAATATTCCGCATAAAACAAAAACACTCCGAACCCGTTCGGAGCGTTAGGTCATGGCACATAAGTATTCCATGAGTGAAAGAAGGGCGCCTATATCGCGATAGGCGAATCCGTGACGCAAACTGATTTCATTCAGGTGCTGTTTCCAGAGGTCTGAATGAAGGATGATAGCTACATGTTGGCCAAAAATCAAAGGGATGAATTGAACAAGATATTGGAGAGAGCGCTCTCCTGTTTCCAGATTCAGAATCACCCAGCGCACGGGGATCGAAGCTTCATAAGAGATGGGGAGGCAGCTTCGACACGCGACGGTGACGATACGGTTTCGGAATGTGCTGGAGATGGCTTTTTCCAAAAGATCAGCCGTGGCTGCATCTTCTTCGATGATATACACCCCCCCCGGGATCGGAGGTGGAGGCATGGTTTTGTACGCCATGGGCAGCCCCTTTTCAGCTTTATGTGATTATGTTTTTATCCTGATTGTCAATAGTAAACCGCCGTGAAATACTGTTAAACATGCATCCGGATATTCTTCTCGGATATCTTCCTTGGGTCGTTTTTCTCGCGGCGGGGTTTTCTTGGGCCGCGTCTTTTTTGTCTTCAAAAATTGCGCTTTGCTATGGCGTAATGGACAAGCCGGGCGGCGAGCGCAAAATTCATACGCATCCGATTCCGCTTTTTGGCGGGCTTGGTATTGGCGGTGTTATTACCATTGGCCTTGTTCTTTTTCTTCTTATTTCCGGATTAACATCTTGGTTTGGTTCACGAAGTGTTGCTTCTCCTCAAATTATTGGATTTGCGGCGGCCTTACTGATTCTTATCCTTGGCGGAGCACTCGATGATCGCTTTAATCTTTCTCCGAAATGGCAAATTCTTTTTCCGCTTCTTGCCGCTTTACTCGTTATTGGAACGGGGACCACGATCGGGCAAGTGACGGATTGGTTCGCGCGGGGTGGATATTCTCTTCTTTGGGGACGCGTGGCTATTGGGCCGTTCGCTTTTTCTTGGCCGGCGGATATTATTACGCTTCTCTGGCTTCTTTCTGTGACCTATGCAACAAAACTTCTTGATGGACTGGATGGATTGGTAACGGGACAGGTAGTTATCGGCGCCGGTATTATCGGAGCACTCGCGCTTACGACGGCATATTTTCAGCCGGAGGTGGCTGTGCTTGCGGCGCTTATCGGTGGCGCTTATCTTGGTTTTTTACCGCGAAACATGTTTCCAGCAAAACAATTTCTCGGTGAAGCGGGGAGTACGATTGCAGGATTCAGTTTAGGATTTCTCGCTATTCTTGGCGGGGCAAAACTTGCGACAGCTTTTATGGTGCTTGGGCTTCCGCTTATTGATGCGGTTCTTGTCGTGGGCGGGAGAATCTTGCGGGGAGCTTCGCCTTTTGTCGGAGATAACACGCATTTACATTTTAAATTATTACAAGCGGGACTTTCGCAAAGAAAAGCTGTTATTTTTCTTTGGACATTAGCCTTTTTGTTCGGCATGGCCGCGCTCGGACTTCAAACGCCGGGTAAAATTCTTCTTGCGCTGACTTTATTTGCTTTGATGATTCTTCTTTCTGGATTAACGAGTACGATGCAGAAAGAAGGTGCTACACCAAAAGACATGGTATGAGAAAAACGTTTCTTTGGATTTTTGCTTTTGTTCTTATCGCGATCGTTGTACGCGGGGCGATTCTCATCGTTAACGCTCGATCAGTGGAAGCGTCACCTTCTTCCAGTAGAATGACAGCCGAGGTTTACCTTCAAGACAAACCGCTTCATTTGGAGCTTGCGCTTACGGATGCGGAGCGGCAACAAGGTCTCTCGGGTCGGGATTCTCTGGCAGATGATGGGGGGATGCTGTTTGTGTTCACGCAGCCTTCCATATACCCATTTTGGATGAAAGAGATGAAATTCCCTTTGGATTTGATTTGGCTGCGAGATGGTGTCGTTGTCGATGTGGTGGAACTTTCTCCTCCAAATAGACTATCTTATCCCGCAACGCATACGCCTACGCAGACAGCGGATATGGTCCTGGAGCTTACGGCGGGTGGAGCCGAGCGTTATGGTATTTCCGAGGGGGTTTTGCTTCCGGAGATCAAACAACTGCGCTTAGGGTTGTAGCACGTAATCTATTAACAAAAAGCCTTGTGTCCGTCGGCTACGACATGCCGCGCGACGAGGAGAAGCTCGAGCCGGAGTTCTCGAAGGACGGTGTGAATGATTTTGTTACTACGGTAACGACGAGTGACAGCTTCACTCGTCGCGCACCGAGATCGACCAGATCCCGTGCAGTCATGTGATGTTTCCGAAGTATTTCGGTTGTGACAAAACAAGCGAGGTATTCATCGCCGAAATGGACAAGCGAGGCTACCGTCCCTGCGACCCATCTCGAGGCGTGTGCGTTCGCCAAGGCCAACTCTTTAGCTACAGTGTTAGTTCTGGATCGCGGCTCTTGGCTCATTCGTGGTGTGCGACGCTAGTCGTGGCGTCGCGGTGCTGAGCAGCGGCTGCTCCTCCTACAAGGAGTCCTGCAAGCGCGTGCCTCAGGTCAGCTGGTTCGGCGGCGTATAGGACCCCAACGACCGATTTCTGTTCGTTCGCAAGTGGACCTTGAACCGCTGTCTCTTCTGAATCTGACGGCCCGCATTGATGTAAATCAAAGCGGGCCGTCTTTTCGTTTTGGGGGCAATGATCCGCGAGGGGGCGTGTCTTATGGATAATCTTGAAGGAATTTGGTTTGACTTATGACAGGGTTGACAGGAAGGCTGGATTTTTGTAAACTACTCGCATTCAAAAACCCCTATGTTTGCAGTAATAAAGACCGGAGGAAAACAGTATCTCGTCCAAGAAGGCGATGTGTTAAAAGTGGAAAAACTCGATGCCGTAAAAGGCGATACAGTCGAGGTGGAATTGCTTTTAACGGCTGATGGCGACAAGCTCGACATTGGAATGCCGTTGCTTGCAAAAAAGGTTCAGGTGGAAGTTCTCGACGAAGGCCGAGCAAAAAAGGTTGAAGTTGTTCACTTTAAGGCAAAGAGCCGTTACACAAAACGTTTCGGTCACCGTCAGCCTTTCACGACAATCAAAATTGCGAAAATTTTCTAATAAAAAAGAAGCCCGAAAGGGCTTCTTTTTTTGAACCTTATTTTTTATGATTCCCGCCGATTCTTTACTGCGTCTGCAAGTGTCATGGAATCTGCGTATTCGAGTGCTGCGCCCGTTGGCAGGCCGCGAGCAAGGCGCGTAACTTTTAATTGAAGAGGTTCGAGCTGCTGTTTTAGGTACAAAGCAGTAACGTCTCCCGGAACATCCGTGTTCAACGCAAGGATGACTTCGGTTACCCGATCCGAAGAGGCTTGAATTCTTTTGAGAAGTTTTTGAATGGAAAGTGTGTCCGGTGTTCGTCCTTCAATCGGGTCCAGGGTTCCGCCGAGTACGTGATAGCGTCCCTTGAATGCGCCGGTGTCTTCGATGCTTTGTACATCGGGGCTTGTCGCAACGACGCAGAGAACGGAAGTATTTCGTTCCGTGTTTGTGCAGATAGCGCATACGGAACGGTCGGACCATTGTCCGCATTCCGTGCAAATGGTCAAGCCTTCAGCTAAACCCTGAACGCTGCGGGCAAATCTTCCGATCGCTTCTTTCGGTTGTGTGACGAGCCAGTATGCATAACGCAAAGCCGCCCGAGGCCCAACGCCCGGCAAGGTATCGAATGCGGCCGCGGCATTTCGTATTGAATCGGGGAGCTGAGGCATGAATAATTTACTTCTTCATAATGTCACTAAACTCAGAGGCAAGATCAAGACCGCCCACATCTTTGAGCTTCCTCGCCATGATTTGCTGAATTTTTTTCACGCCATCATTCATTGCTTCGCGAATCCATTGTTCGAGTTTCGTTTTGTCGTTGAGAGCTTCCGGATCTATGGTCACGGAAAGCACTTGCTGATTTCCATCAATTTTTACCTTCACCTTTCCCCAGCCGCCTGTTCCTTCTGCGGATTCTTGTGCGAGTGTACTTTGAATATCTTTCGCCCGGGTTTTGAGGTCTTTGAATTGTTTGAGCTTGTTAAACATTGAAGTCATATCTTTGTATGATTTTAGCAAAATAATGAAGGATTGTCATGTTTAGAACGGTGCGGATGAGCCTTGACCCGCAGGGCTTGGAAATCCTGAGGGTGTAGGCATTGGCGCCTCTGGAGCTTTAATGCCCGGCGGTGGCAGAGGCGCGCCTGGAGTGGCTTTTTGGAGATTGCGGAACGAGGCACGCGGGGCATCAAAGAAAAGCTTCACGACGCCCACGGGACCATTACGATGTTTTGAAATGTGAATTTCCGCTACATGCTGTTCTTCAGGAGATAGATCCTCTGGGCGGTAGTTTTTGTCGGCGGCTTTTCTATAGATAAACATCACGACATCTGCGTCTTGTTCAATAGATCCGGATTCTCGAAGGTGGGCGAGTCGTGGAATAGCTGGCTTCTGTAGCTCCACGGAACGTGAGAGCTGTGAAAGGGCGAGAACCGGGATGTTTAATTCGCGCGCGATAGATTTAAGACCACGGGTAATTTCCGCGACTTCTTGAACACGGTTTTCGGAACTGTTTCGACTTTCCATGAGTTGCAAGTAGTCGATAACAAGAAGGCCAAGACCATGTTCCATTTGAAGACGTCGCGCTTTTGTCCGAATTTCCATGATATTCGCATTTGCGGAGTCATCAATATAAATCTGCGCTTCCGAAAGAACACCAAGTGCATGACCAATGCGGGGAAATTCGTCATTCGGACCTCCGTCTTGAAGCTGACCGGTGCGCATGTGCCAGAGATTCACATTCGCTTCCGAACAAATCATACGGTCTACGAGTTGTTCTTTACTCATTTCAAGCGAAAAGAGTCCAACGGAAATTTTGCCTCTTATGGCGGCGTGACGTGCAATATCAAGTGCGAGAGCGGTTTTTCCGCAGGAAGGACGTGCTGCAAGTACGATAAGGTCGCTTTTTTGAAGGCCGCCGAGTATATTATCCAACTCTGTGTAGCCGGTAGCGATACCGCGGAGCTTGCCTTTTTCACGATGCAATTCGTCGATGCGCTCAAAGGCGGTTGTAAGCACGTCGCTAATGGCCGTGAAACTTCTTTTGAGAAAGCGTTGGGAAACATTGAAAAGTTTGCTCTCCGCTTCATCCATGATTTTTTCCACGTCCTCCGCTTCATCATATCCAAGCGCGGTGATTTCACCGGCGGCTTGTAAGAGGCGGCGGAGTGTCGCTTTCTTCTGGATGATGTTTCCATAATGAACGATATGGCTTGCCGTCGGCACGGCGTTTGAAAGCGCGATAAGTTCCGCACGTCCGCCGATGGTCTCAAGCTCGTTTTTTTCTTGAAGCCTGTTTCCAAGAGAGAGAAGGTCGATCGGTTCATTGCGCCGATACAGATCAATCATGGCTTCAAAAATGCGGCGATGATTGTCGATATAAAAATCATCCGGGTGGAGCGCATCGGCGACGCGAACCATGGCATCTTTATCGAGGAGGAGCGAACCGAGGAAAGATTGCTCCGCTTCAATATTTTGGGGGGTCAGACGTTCCATATTTGCCATATGCTCGCATCTTAGCAGGACGCGCGAAGAGGACAAGGACATAATCGGTTTGGTAACTGGCGATAGGGTGTGGAAAAGAAGAGCGCGGGGACATGGAAGCCTGTTTTCCACTGTTATTTTGTTTTACGACGCAAGAGATATAGAAAAGTCTGCTATAATTCGAACATGGCATCGAAAAGTCGTTCTTTCGGAAAAGCGATTCTTACCATGACCGGAACCATTATCGGGGCCGGCATTATTGCTTTACCTGCAACTTTTTCACGTGTTGGATTTTGGCCGGGGACTTTTTTGTTTTTTTTCTTGTCTGCCTTCGTTATTGTTACGCATCTGTTGTATGTCGAAGTTATTCTTGCGAGCAAGAAAAATCTTCGTCTTCCCGGCTATGTGCGTGACGGACTTGGAACGTTTGGCTTCCGCATAGCCACTCTGAGCTATCCGCTTCAGATCATCGGTTCAAACGTAGCTTATATTATTTTAGGTGGCGAGTTTTTTGCCATTCTTGCGAGACATGCTGGCCTTACAATTCCAACTTCTATTTGGCAGCTTACGTTTTGGCTTTTTGGGGCGTTAACTGTTTTGTTTGGACTGCGTTTTGTTGCAGCGGTTGAATTCTACGCGACAGGACTTCTTTTGTTGGGATTAGTACTTGCGGTAGTCGTTGTGAGTCCATTTGTAGATGTATCGCTTATTCAGATTGGCTCGCCAACGGGCTGGCTTCTTCCTTTTGGTGTTTTTCTTTTTTCTTTAAGCGGACTTTCCATTATTTCAGAAGTTGTTGAACTCACCGAACGGAAACGGAGTTTATCCTATGGTGCTGTGACGATTGGCACGGGGATAGCGGCGCTCTTTTCTTGGGGATTTGGTGTGATGATGTATCTCGCGGCACGCGGGTATCCAATTCGAACCAGCGCGGAACTTATTTCTGTTTTGCCGAATATGTGGTCTTGGCTTATTCCGTTATTGGGATTCTTGGCGGTTGCAACTTCCTATATTGCGACGGCGAAAGATTTGGAGGCGGCTCTTCGTGATGACTATAAGTTAAACGCGCATGAATCTACCGCGATTGCTTTGCTGACGCCGCTTGCCCTTTTTATTTTAATCGCGCGTGATTTTCTTTCTACCATCGGTTTTGTGGGGGCGGTATTTATCGGTGTGAACTGCATCATGGTTTCTTTGCTTGCTTTGAAAGAATTTCATAAGTTGCGTCGGCGACTTCCTCGCATCCTCGTTTCAACCATGACGGTTTTCGTGATATCAGTATATCTATTCGGTATTTTTCAAAAATTGTTTAGCCGAGAAAGCTTATGATCAAATTTATTTTCCGCGTTTTCTATATTACGCTCGTGCGATTTTTCGTTCTCACCACTTTGCTGACCTCGCTTCGCTATTTCGACGCAAGCCCATTTCCACAAGAAGCGAGCGTTATCACGCTTTCCTATATCTTCCATGCTTTAATCACCTTCTTGTTTGCGAAATGGGTATTTGCAAAACGAACCTCGCCTACCTGGACCGAAGCGGGGATCGTGACGGGGCTATTTGTTGTTGTTGAAATTGTATTTGAACTTAGCTTGTGGGCCGTGATTACGGGAGGTTCTTTTATCGGTGCGCTTCAAAACTTCACGTGGCAGAGCTTTGTGATTATTCTGATTTATATTCTCGCCGTTTACACGGCCGCTTGGCAGACACGTACCAGTCGCGCACGCCGTGCGAACCCTTCAGGAATGGAAATGTAGCTTAGGCTCTCGACTTTGCGATCTTCAAGACATTTTTTAAAAGCAGGGCAATAGTCATAGGACCGGCGCCACCCGGGACAGGTGTAATCCAGACGTCCGTGTTTTCAAATGTTTTTAGATTTGCATCGCCTTGGGTTTTTCCTTCTCTTGTTTTGTTCGTTCCGATATCAATAATAACCGCATCATCGCGGACCATGTCCGGTTTAAGGAAATTGAGTTTTCCTACAGCACTCACAACGAGATCGGCTTCCTTGAGCTGCTCTTCGTCGATTTCATCTGGGGGCATAACTTCTATGCTCATCCCAGCGGTTCCAAGGAGACGTTGAAGCGGTGCGGCAAATGTTTCTGACTTGGAAAGAATAATGCCTTGCGCGCCGGCGAGCTTAAGCGGCGTTTCATTAATCAGGCGAAGAATTCCTTCATGCACCGGCGGAATGATTGTGATCTTTCCCTGCTTCAGTGCTTCAAAATGTGATGGGTGAAAACCATCCGCGTCTTTTTCCGGAGAGATGGATTTTGTAAGTTCATCTTGATTATGCCCATCCGGAAGGGGGACTTGAATAAGAATACCGTCAACACTCGGATCTTGATTCCAAGCTTCAACCAAATCGAAAAGCTGTTCATCGGGCGTTTCCGCCGGCAGGTGGTGGATGTTCACCGTGATACCGGCTTCTTCCCCCGCCTTTTTCTTTAAATGGACATAGAGCTTTGAGGCCGGGTCTTCTCCTACGAGCAAGACATTCAAAACAGGCGCTTTTTTAAGCGTTTGCACCTCTTTTTTGACTTCTTCGCGAATGGTCTGCGCGAGTCGTTTTCCATCGATACGTTGCATGGGCGTCAGAATACGCAGTTTTATTGCTTTTGTCCATGGATCCAGCTCTTTATGCGCATTGACCGAAGAGAAAAAAATCCCTATCCTTACAACATTATGTCCGATCAGTCAGAAGCGGTGGTCCGTCACGTGGCCATGATTATGGACGGTAACCGCCGATGGGCGCATGAGCAGGGGCTCTCGTCTGTTGAAGGTCATCGTGAGGGTTATGAAAACATGAAGCGCATCGGCGACTGGTGTCTTGAACGAGGCGTCTTGTCACTGAGCGTTTTTGCGTTCTCAACGGAAAACTGGAAGCGGAGCGAAACGGAGGTGAATTTTCTCATGGCGATTCTTGAGCAGGCGCTCGGAAAAGAATTAAATTATTTCATTGAACGAAAAGTGCGTCTGCGCGTCTTAGGAAGAAAAGAAGGCTTCTCAAAAAAGATTCAGAAGTTGATTGACGACGCGGAAGAAGCGACTAAAGATTTTGATCGCATGACATTTGGAATTTGTTTGAATTACGGCGGGCGATTCGAACTCGTTGATGCGGTAAAGTCTCTTATGGTGGCAGGCGTTTCGGCGGAGTCTGTAGACGAAAGCGCCATTGCAAAACATTTGTATTGGCCGGACATGCCGGATCCTGATCTTGTTATTCGAACATCGGGAGAACGCCGGCTTTCCGGATTTCTGACTTGGCAAACCGTTTATAGTGAATTGTATTTCACGGATGTGTATTGGCCGGCTTTTGATGAAAAGGAGTTGGACAAAGCCTTTGAGGTTTTTAAAACGCGCCAGAGACGCTTTGGAAAATAGCATCAAAAATAAGGAAAGATTGGTTTTTTGCGAGACGATTTTAAATGCGGTATGATGCTCGCGTTATGAATCATCGTCGAACATATATCTTTATTGCCGGTGGAGTTATGTCGGGAGTCGGCAAGGGAATCGCGTCCGCATCTTTGGGCGCGATTTTGAAATCTCGCGGACTCAAAGTAACCGCCGTAAAAATTGATCCGTATATCAATGTTGATGCCGGAACGATGAATCCGGTGGAACATGGAGAAGTCTTCGTGACAAAAGACGGAGATGAAACGGATCAAGATATTGGAAACTACGAGCGTTTCTTGGACGAAGACATCGTCAAAATAAATTACATGACAACGGGGCGCGTGTACCTTTCCGTGATTGAGCGCGAACGCGCGCTTGGCTATGGCGGAAAAACGGTGGAAGTCGTTCCACATGTTCCTCAGGAAGTTATTCAGCGCATCAAAGACGCAGCAAAATTCCACGACGCGGATGTGACGCTTATTGAAATCGGCGGAACGGTCGGCGAATATCAAAATGTTTTGTTTCTTGAAGCAGCGCGTATGATGCGGCTTGATACGCCGGATGACGTGCTCGTCGGACTCGTGAGCTATCTTCCTATCCCGGGTGCGCTTGGAGAAATGAAGACCAAGCCGACACAGTACGCGGTTCGTACGCTCAATTCCACCGGATTACAGCCGGATTTCATTATTTGCCGCGGTTCGCAGCCGCTTGATCTTCCAAGAAAGCAAAAACTGGCTACGCATTGCAATGTGCGACAGGAAGATATTATTAGCGCCCCGGATTTGTTGACGGTATACGCGGCGCCGGAAGCTTTTGAAAAAGAGGGGATCGGTGAGCTTGTGATGAAGAAACTTCGCTTGAAAGCGAAGCATGAGCCGAAAATGAGCGCATGGCAGGCGCTTTCCAAAAAAGCTCAAGATGGCGGAGAGCCGGTGCGCATTGCGATTATTGGAAAATATGCGGAGAGCGGAGACTTCTCTCTCTCAGATGCGTATCTCTCCGTTGTAGAGGCGGTGAAGCACGCGGCGTGGAAGCTCAATCGCAAGCCGGAAATCGTATGGGTGAGCGCGCGTCAAATTGAAAAAACGCCAAAACAATTAGCGAAGCTTCTTAAGGGCGTTGATGGCGTGATTGTTCCGGGTGGTTTCGGAAAACGGGGCGTAGAAGGAAAAATGTTAGCGATTCAATACGCGCGAGAAAAAGGCATTCCGTTCCTTGGGATCTGCTATGGAGCGCAGCTCGCCGTCGTCGAATTCGCACGTCATGTTCTCGGCCTCGAAGATGCGAATTCAACAGAAATAAATTCGAAAACAAAGGAGCCGGTTATTCATCTTATGAATGAACAGGTGGAGCGCATGCAGGATAAGAGCTATGGCGGGACAATGCGTCTTGGCGAATATCCTTGCTTGCTCGCGAAGGGGAGTCGTGTGCGCGCTTTGTATGGAACGGATCAGGTTATGGAACGGCATCGCCATCGTTTTGAATGTAATCCGGATTATCGTGCGCGGCTGGAGGCTGACGGATTATTGCATAGCGGACTTTCTCCCGATGGGAGTTTGGCGGAAATGGTTGAGTTGAAGGAACATCCGTATTTTATCGGAACGCAAGCGCATCCGGAATTTCTTTCACGCCCATTTCGACCGCATCCGCTTTTCCTTGGTTTAATTAAAGCGGCTTCGAAGTCTTAGCGAGAAGTGGGGTCGCGAGTAAATCGCTTCACAACAAATTTAACGGGGTAGTCTATTTTTAGTTTTCGCTCTATTTTTTTATAAGGGAGGCTGTCTGGGCGATAACTGATCTAACTTCCTTTTCACATCATCATCTATGCCTCCACACACACTCACAATTGAATATGAAGAATATGAATCACCGAATGAACTTTCGGAAGATGAACGCAATCTTTTAGAGTCCGCGTGGGCGGCTCGCCGAAATTCTTATGCACCCTATTCAAACTTCAACGTCGGGGCCGCGGTGCAAACGAAAGATGGAAAAGTTTTTCAAGGCAGTAATCAGGAAAATGCTAATTTCAAAGTGAGTTGCGCAGAGAGAGTTGTGCTTGATTCAATGGGAGCCACCGGTCAAAAAGACAATATTGCGAAACTGGCGGTCGTAGGCGGTCCGGCTTCACTAGATGTAAAACAAATTCCGGAAACGATAGAGGAACCAATCACTCCCTGCGGACAATGTCGTCAAGATATAAAAGAAGCGGAGGACTTATCTAATGATCCAATCGTGCTCATTTTAGCGAGCCGTAACCGCATCAGAAGATTCGTAGGCATAAAACAACTCCTGCCTTTTGCATTTGGTCCGGCGGATCTAGGCATCTCTTTAAAATAAAGGTACAGCTCGCAGGAACGTGTATAAAAAAACTCCGCCATGAGGCGGAGTTTTTTTTATTTGGTTTCGATAGGTTCGATATTCACGAACTTTTTCATCTTGAACTTTCCGGTGAAGGAACGCATGCGACGATCCATGAAGCGCACGATTCCGGTTGTGGTTGCGAAAAGCGTGTCGTCTTTTCCGCGCATAACATTCTTACCGGCGTTGATTGCCGTTCCGCGCTGACGGACAAGAATATTACCGGACTTGGCGTATTCGCCGCCGTATTTTTTCACACCAAGGCGTTGACCTTGAGAATCGCGGCCATTGGATGTAGATCCGCCTGCTTTTTTGTGTGCCATAGGGTCGAAGAGTTAATAACGAAGAATGGCAATAGAATAGGCGTTTTTCTCGCGCTTGTCAAGTGGGCTCATCCAGGGTAGTTTTTGGCTATATGGAGCAACAAACAAAGGAAAAATTCATTGAAGAAATTGAGCGCGTGCTCCAAGTCGTCCGTGAAGGGCTCGCGATGCATGGTGGAAATGTCGAACTTGTGGATTGCGAAGCAGATACCGGAAAGGTGTCCTTACGCCTGCAGGGAGCCTGTGTTGGATGCCCGATGTCTGAAATGACTTTTAAGGCGGGAATAGAAGAAGCTTTGTTTGAAATGGTTCCCAGCGTGAAAGAAGTTATTCAGGTTGATTGAGCGCTTTTTCTCTTTTTTGACGAGGTCATTTCGGAGTCGTACTATATTCGCATGACGGCAAACGGATGGCTGTTTTCAGCAAAGCTCGCTTGGAGCAATCAAGTCTTTCGATGGGCGTCTATTTTAGCCGTTGCATCTGCGCTCGTGATGAGCGGATTTTTTTTATGGCATGTGTTTCCGGCGGCGCGCGAGCATGGAACCTTCATCCTTCATTACAATGTGTATCTCGGCATTGATGAGGTGAAGAGCTGGTCATGGGTCTTCCTTCCTCCGTTGGTTTGGTTTGGTCTCACATTGTTGGATGTTGTGCTGGCATTCGGTATTTATCAAGCGGATGCGTTTTTTGCCTGGAGCCTGCTTGTGCTAGCGGTTGCGTGGGCATTTCCTTGGTCTGTTGCTTTGTTCTTTCTTACTTACATAAATGTATGATATACGACCCCTTTATGATCGCATGGCCTCTTGTTATTGCCGCGTTAACATTTTTTTTGTCAGCGCTCTTTACGCCGGTGCTCATCCGGATTCTCCGGAAATTTAAAATGGGGAAAACAATTCGCGATGCGAGCGTTGCGCCTGTGATGGCAGCCATGCACGGAAAAAAAGCCGGAACGCCGACTATGGGAGGCATTGTGATTTGGGGAACGGTTCTTGTGGTTGTTCTTGGGCTTGCGAGTCTTTGCGGACTTTTTGGAGAACCTTGGTGTCGCGCTTCCTTTCTCTCGCGCGGACAGACTTGGCTCCCGATTGGTCTGATGATTGGAGCTGCGCTCATCGGTTTGCTTGATGACTATTTGAATATTCGGCGCGTTGGCCCTAAGGGCGGTGGTCTTCGTGAAAGGCATCGTCTTCTTTCTTACGGTCTTATTGCCGTCGTCGGGGCTTGGTGGTTTTACACAAAACTTCAGTGGGATCAGTTGCATATTCCTTTTGTTGGTACCTATGAAATTGGATTTTGGTATGTCCTCTTTTTCATTCTCGTTATTATCGCAATATCACATTCGGTGAATGTTACGGATGGACTTGATGGTCTTGCCGGAGGAACGCTCCTTTCCGCTTTCATCGCGTATGCGATTATTGCTTGGTCGCAAGGGAGATTTGATTTGGCTGTCTTGTGCGCAGCTATTGTCGGAGCGCTTATTGGCTTCCTCTGGTTCAATGTGAATCCGGCGGATATTTTTATGGGAGATACGGGCGCCATGTCCCTTGGCACGGTTTTAGGGGTCGTGGCGCTGATGACGAATCAGCCGCTCCTTTTAATCCTTATCGGCCTTCCTTTTGTCATTGAGAGCTTGTCCGTCATCTTTCAAGTAACAAGCAAGAAACTCCGAAATGGGAAAAAACTTTTGAAGAGCGCGCCATTGCATCATCACCTGGAAGCTATTGGTTGGAGTGAGCCGCGTATCGTTATGCGCTTTTGGCTCATGAGTTTCGTTTTGGCGGGCGTGGGTGTTGTGCTTGCGCTCATTGATGCCGTGTAACCATGCCACTTAAGCTCAAAGAACGTCTTACAAGACTGGATCCCTTCATCTTAATGATGACGGCCGGTCTTGTTGTCTTTGGGCTTATTGCGCTCATGTCCGCGACGGGGCCAATTGCGTTTCAGCGCACAGGAGACAGCCTTTATTTCGTGAAACGACAAATCCTTCTTGGTGTTTTGCCCGGGTTGGTTCTTTTCGCCTTTTTTGCCGTCATTGAATATAAGAGATGGAAATCGCTTGCGGGGCTTCTTCTTATTGCAACATTTGCTCTTCTGCTTCTCGTATATATTCCAGGTATCGGTTTTACCGTTGGCGGATCGCGGAGTTGGGCGGCGCTCGGTCCGATACGCTTTCAGCCATCTGAATTTGTAAAACTCACGTTTCTCATTTATTTAGCCGCGTGGCTTGCCGAGCGAAAAGAAAAAGCCCACTCCTTAAAAGAAGGTGCGCTTCCTTTTGCCGGCCTTCTTGGTGCTGTTGTTTTGTTTCTTGTTCTTCAGCCGGACACCGGAACCATGGTCGTCCTCGCCGGTACTTCGGTGATGATGTATCTCGCGAGCGGGGCGCCACTTTTGTGGTTTGCGACGCTTTCGCTTTCAGGAGTGGGGTTGGTGGCGCTTCTTATTAAAATTTCTCCGTATCGTGCAGCGCGTTTCATGACATTCTTGCATCCGGAACTGGATCCGAAGGGAATCGGGTATCATATTAACCAGGCTATTTTGGCTATTGGCTCCGGAGGATTTTTCGGCCTTGGTTATGGAAACTCGCGGCAAAAGTTTCTCTACTTACCTGAAGTCGAGGCCGACTCGATTTTTGCCATTATCGCCGAGGAAATGGGTTTTGTGGTTGTTCTTTTGTTGTTAGCGGCGTATGCCTTTCTTGTCTTTCGTTGTTTTAAGATCGCAAAAGAAGCGGATGATGCCTTTGGCGCCTTATTGGCGGTGGGGGTTGGTTCCTGGGTTGGCATTCAGCTTTTAATCAATGTAATGTCTATGACTGGGCTTATGCCGATGACGGGTGTTACCTTGCCTTTCATTTCTCATGGAGGAACATCTATGGTTGTGTTGCTTGGAGCTATGGGGCTTGTTGCGGGAATTCCTCGCCATGCGAAAAAACGCATACATGTATGAAAATAGTTTTTACTGGGGGAGGAACGCTCGGGCCGGTTACGCCGCTTTTGGCGACGGCGAAAGCGATTCAAAAAACGGCGCCACAAGCTGAATTCATTTGGTATGGCACGCCAAACGGCCCCGAGCAGTTTGTGGTTAAAGAGGCAGGAATTCCGTTTCGTGCTATTTCGGTGGCGAAGATTCCACGTTATTTCAGTTTTCGTTTATTTCGCTTCCCTTTTGATTATGCGCGCGCGCGAATGCAAGCAGAAAAATTTCTTCGGGAAGATCAGCCGGATTTAATTGTTTCCGCCGGAGGGTTTACAGCTGTCCCCGTTATGCGCGCTGGATTTAGCAGGCATATTCCTTGTGCTATTCATCAACTTGATAAAGTTCCGGGACTTTCAAATAAAATGGTCGCCAAAATCTGCACGTTGGTCACCACTTCATTTCCTTATCAGACTCCGCCTTTTGGCGCAGATGTAAAAACACTCGCCATCGCAACACCGACGCGTTTTTCTGCAAAAGAAATTTCAACACGGGAAGATGCGGCAAAGGCGTTCGCTCTTCATCCGAAAAAGCCGATTATATTGCTCGTGGGAGGCGGAACGGGTGCGCAAGCTTTAAATGAAGCTATGTGGAAGCATTTGGAAAGCCTGCTCAAAACAACGCAAATTATTCATGTGACAGGAAAAGGGAAGGGGAATGATGCGCGCATGGAAGGCTATGTTCAGCGAGATCTTCTGGATGCTGCCGATATGCTGCAAGCCTACGGGGCGGCCGATATTGTTTTATCTCGAGCGGGTATGGGAGCTATTTCAGAACTTTCCGCTTTAAAAAAGCCAACGATTCTTATTCCGATTCCGCGCAGTCATCAAGAAGTGAATGCAAAGACGCTTGCGGAGACGCGCGCGTGTATATTACTCGACCAGTCGGATGTGGATTTTTCCGACCTCCTTCTTAAAACGATACAAGATCTTCTTGTGGATGAAGAGGCACGGACAAAAATGGGAGAGCGTTTTCACGCAATATTCCCAACGGACGATGGGACACAGCTCGCTCGGCAGCTTCTCAAACTTGTGTGATAGACTTATCTCATGGATATTGTCTCGTTTAAAAAGCGATTTGATCCGTTTTTGCGGGCGCAGATGGATGCTTTTGTTCAACGAGCGTCCGGTCAAGTATCGGATACATTTATACGTAGCCTCATTCATCACCCGGAAACCATCACGCTTTCCGGAGGAAAACGCTTGCGTCCTTACTTAGCTTTTCTTGGCTACAAGGTTTTTCACGGAAAAAAAGAGGCAGCGGCGCTTCGTCTTTTTACGGCGCTCGAGCTATTCCATGCCTTCGCTCTTATTCACGATGATATTATCGATCGTGGAAATAAACGCCATGGGAAAGAAACGACGCATCGGTTTGCGGCGCGGCGGCTCCATACACTAAAACGAAGAGGAGAATTTGATCGTATTGCGGAGTCACAGGCGATTCTTGCGGGTGACTTGCTTCTCTCTTGGTCTTTTGAATCTTTGGAACAGGGGTTAGCAAAAGAGGAAAAAGCAATTTCCGGAACCGTCCGCCGCGTTTATCACGCCATGATAGAGGAAGTTATTCTTGGCCAAATGATTGATGTAGATTTAACAACGAGACGGCGCGCAAATACCGAACTTATTTATCAAAAAATGCGCATGAAAACAGCCGGTTATAGTTTTGTGCGCCCTCTTATGATTGGAGCCGCGTTTGCCGGCGGAGGAAAAACGGTTGAATCTTTTACAAAAGCCTTTGGTGAGCCGCTTGGCGTTGCCTTTCAAATACAGGATGATTTGTTTGATGTAATGTCATCCGCGACAGCGATACAAAAAAATGTCATGACGGATTTGGCTGAGCATCAACATACGGTGTTTACGCAATATGTTTTTGAACATGGAACGGCGGCGGAGAAAAAATTATTGCAAAGCCTCATGGGCTCTTCTCTAACGAAGAAAGATTGTGAACGCGCGCGACGGCTCTTTGAAGAGACGGGGGCCATTGCATACGGCAAAACACGCATAGCTGCGGAGTTAGACATTTGCGAGCGCGTTTTGTCGCGAGCGCCTTTTTCAAAAAAACAAGCTCAACCGCTCTCTGAACTCGTGGAACTTATCCGCGCGCGAAAGGCATAGGGCTTTGGTCATTACGGACGGATGTGTAGAATAGACAATGTCATGCGTTTTCCTTCTTTTGATTCTCTTTGGTTTATTGTTGCGGGGAGCCTTCTCGCGCTTCTTTTTGTTTCGTTTTTTTACACCATTCCTTCCGAAGTAATTGCGATCGGTTTTTTTCTATCCGCTTTGCCAACCTCGTCTGCGTTTATAAATAATAATAGGAGTACGCGCGGTATGGTAACAGCGGCGCTTCTTCTCTTTGTTATGTATGGAATATACGCGGTTGCTGTAAGTACGGGATTTCCTTTTGGAAAAATATTGCTCGGCGATGCCTTCGGTGCAAAATTATATCGAGGCGTTCCCTGGAGCTTTCCTTTTATTTGGGCGCCGGTTTTGATTGCGGCCTCTTCCGTGGCGGCTCATGTATTTCGTTCTCCTCTTGTGCGCTTTTTTGGCGCGGCGGCATTCGTTGTTCTCTTTGATTTGCTTGTGGACCCGGTTGCGGTACGAATGGGTTTGTGGTCGTTTGGTTCCGCATCGGCGGGTGTGCCATTATTCAATTATTTCGGCTGGGCACTGGTCGGACTCTTCTCATCTGGAATGCTCTTTTTCGCGCTTGGCCATGATTGGTTTGATCTTGGAAAATCTGCAGATGAGTATGTGAAGAGTCTACTTATATCCGCCACGTTTTTTTCTTTACTGGCTGTTGAGTTTCGTCTTGTTTTTCCGGCGCTTATTGGCCTGTTCGTATGTCTCGCTATGCTTGCCTTGGCGAACACAAAAGAGAAAAATATCCTTGAAACGGCTACGGAGGTTATTATTCGAAGAAAGGCGTGACGCCTCTTGATTTTCTCGGCTAGATTCGCTAGTATCTCGACACAAACTTGGGACCGTAGCTCAGCTGGTAGAGCAGCGGCCTTTTAAGCCGACGGTCGTGGGTCCGAGCCCCACCGGTCCCACCATGAAAAAACCTCGATATTATTTCGAGGTTTTTTTCTTTGGCACAGCTCTCTTTATGCATTTTATGCTACTATTCCGGTAACGATGCGTATTTACATGATCGGGACAAAAGGACTGCCGTCCGCCACCGTTGCCGGTGCGGGCGGTGTTGAGCGTCACGTAGAAGAGATCTCCACGCGCCTCGCAAAAGATGGGAATGACGTTTTTGTGTATGTGCGCTCGCGGGCAAAGGATGAACATCGGGCAGAGTTTCAAGGTGTTCATTTGATTCATCTTCCAAGCATTCCAACAAAAAATCTTGATACGATTTCGCATACCTTTCTTGCGACGCTTCATGTTTTATTTCAGCCGGCGGATATTATTCACTATCACGGCGTGGGTCCGTCGACGCTGGCTTGGATTCCTCGTCTCTTTAAACCGAGAGCGCGCGTGGTATGCACGTTTCACAGCCGAGACTGGCAAGATGCGAAATGGGGTTGGTTTGCAAAACTATTTCTTAAGTTCGGAGCATGGGCGGCGGTCCATATTCCACATAAAACAATTGTAGTCTCCCACGTTCTCCAAGTTGAAATTTGCAAGCAATGGAAAAAAGAAGTCGCGTATATTCCAAATGGAGCCGAGCTGCTTGGTCCGCAAGGAACGGAGGAATTGCAGACATTCGGTTTACAGCCTGGAAAGTATCTTCTTGGAGTTGGCCGGCTTGTTCCAAATAAGGCATTTGAGATCGCGATCAAGGCGTATAAAAAAGTGGAAAGCGATTTTCCGCTGGTTATTGTCGGCCGAGACTATCATGCGTCTGCGTATGGAAAAGAGCTACATGCATTAGCGAAAAAAGATGCGCGCGTGAAGCTGGTTGGGTATCAGTCCGGACGCGCTCTTCACCAGCTCTTTGCGCATTGCTATGCTTTTGTACATTCTTCGCGCGCGGAAGGTTTATCAGTTACAATCATCGAGGCTATGGCAGCCGGAAAGCTGGTGATTATGTCGGATATCCGAGAAAATCTTGAGCTTGTCGATCATAGCGGGATCGCGTATCCGGTTGATGATATTCATCAACTGGCGAGAACGATCGATTTAGTTCTGTCGGATCCTACCATGGTGAGCGAACGCGGACGCCGCGCGCGTGAAGTGGTGAGAAAAGATTATTCTTGGAGTTCGGTGACGTCTCGTTTAGAGACGCTTTATAAAAATCTTCTACAGGAACGCCTATGATTGATAAAACGTATATCAAAAAACTTCTTTCGGAAGCAGCCGCCGTTGACAATGGCCGTCGCGCCTTGTCTGCGCTTGCCTCGGAAGCTCTCAGCGACAGCAAGCGCGCCATTTTTGCGATGCATCGCACGGATGCGCCGGCTGCGGTGCGCCAGCTTCAAAAAGCCGCAAGTGCTTTGAAGCGGGGAAATACTTTAGTGAAAAAACTTCCGCGTCTTGCGCAAGAAGGATTCTGGCGAGCCGCGCAGGAAGAATTCGCGGAAGCGGTTTTATTTCAGCAATACGTGGAGCAGGGAAAGATTAAGCGCGTAGAACAGATTACGGATCCGGATATTTATTTGGGAGCGCTTTCCGATTTTACGGGAGAGCTTGTGCGCTTAGCGACGCTGATTGCCGCGGAAGGCGAACAGGACGGCGTGCTTTATATTCATGCCGACGTGGAAGAAGCTGTCTCCGTTTTATTGCAAATTGATGCCACGGGTTCGTTGCGAACAAAAATAGATCAGGCGCGTAAAAATCTTAAAAAGCTGGAAGAGATGCGTTACGAACTGTCTTTACGACGTTAGTATGAAGGTTCTTATTCTCGGTTTGGGGAAATATCCAAGAGGAAGTGGCATTTCCGCGGCGCTTTATTTTGCAAAACGCGGCGACGAGGTAACCGTTACGGATTTGAGTACCGAGAAAGAACTTGCTGGAAATGTGAAGCAGTTAAAAAAATATAAAAACGTCCATTTCGTTCTTGGACGTCATCGTCTTGAAGATGTGCGTAAAGCGGATCTCATTGTTCGAAATCCGGGAATACGTAAGAACACGCGTGAGCTCATGGAAGCGCGGAAGCGCGGCATTCCTTTGGCATCGGACATTACGCTTTTTCTTGAGCAATGCCCGGTTCCTGTTATTGGTATTACAGGAACACGCGGGAAGAGCACGACTTCAACGCTCCTCGCGGATATTTTGACGGCTTCAGGCAAGTATCGGCGTGTTTGGCTTGGAGGAAATATTTTAGTTTCGCCGCTTACATTTCTCTCGCAGGTGAAAGAAGGGGATATCGTTGTACTTGAACTTTCAAGTTGGCAGCTTGAAAGTACGGGCGAAGCTGGTATTTCTCCTTCGATAGCTCTTTGGACGAATCTGATGCGCGACCATCTTAATACCTATGAAGACATGGCTGAGTACGCGGAAGCGAAGGCACAAATTTTTCGCCATCAGAAACCGGAAGACATTGCTCTTCTTCCTTCCGATAAAAGCTTCGATGCATATGCGGAGAGCACGGCTGGAAATGTCTATCGTTGGGGCACGTCCAGAAGTCTTGAACACAAAATCGTGAAGAGTGTTTCCTTGAAAATTCTAGGTGCGCATAATGAGAAAAACGCGGAAGCAGCCGTAGCGGTTGCGCTTCAATTGAACGTGTCTCAGACAGCGATAAAAAAAGCTCTGAGACAATTTACGGGAATAGCAAACCGACAAGAGCTGGTTGCAACCGTGCGCGGTGTGAAGTTTATAAATGACACAACGGCAACAACGCCGGATGCAACAATTGCAGCTATAAAGGCCTTCGCGAAGCAGGGGAAGATTCATCTTATTTTCGGCGGAGCGGATAAAGAGCTAGATTTTACGGAGGTTGCGGGCGTGCTGAAAAGAGCACGGGTTGACGTGGTTGTACTTCCTGGTACGGCTCATGCTAAAATCGTGAAGGTTTTTTCTGCCAAGAAGGTTTCTTTCCAAGACGTGGATTCGTTGCGCGAGGCTGTACGGACATTATTCGCCCGGGCAAAAAAAGACGATGTTATTTTGCTCTCTCCCGGCTGCGCGAGCTTCGGCCTATTTAAGAACGAATTCGATCGAGGAGAGCAATTTCAGAAAATTCTCAAAACAATACGGTAGACTCATCATTCGCATGAAGGCGAAAATCCAAACGAGCGACGGATTTTCGGCTTCGTATGGCTGAGCGAGTTGTTTCGGCAAGCATATTTAATGTGCCGATTGAAGGCGAGAATGTACAGACGATTCTCGATCAAGTTTCGCATACGAAGCGTGGTCTTTGGATCATTACCGCCAATCCGGAAATATTATTGGAAGCGCGCCGCAATGCGCGCTACAAAGAAATTATTCGACAAGCCGACACCCGAACGGTTGATGGTTTTGGATTACTGCTTGCATTAAAAATGTTACGGCGACCCGTTTCAAGATTAACGGGTGTGGAACTTGCGGAGCATCTTTTGCAATACGCTTGGCAACAGGGCCTTCGCGTCGGGTTCTTCGGCGGTGCACAGGGTGAAGCTTTGGAAGCCGCAAAAGAGATTCAAAAAAGCTATGAGGGATTACAACTCCATGTGGAAGAAGGAGGGCGCGTATCTCTCGAAGGAGAAGAAGATGCGGCTACGGAAGAAGCGCGTATGCGCATGATGCAATTCGGTCCGGACATTCTGCTCGTTGCGCTTGGAGCGCCGCGGCAAGAATTCTGGATTGCAAATCATCGACAAGACTTCCCTGAATTGAAAGCAATCGTCGGCATCGGTGGAACCTTTACGTTTTGGGCGGGACGCATTCAGCGCGCTCCGCTATGGATGCGTTCATTCGGTCTCGAGTGGCTTTGGAGACTCATACAAGAACCCCGTCGCTGGCGGCGTATTTGGAATGCGGCGATTGTGTTTCCGCTCCGCTTTTTTCATGACAAAATTTTGAAATGGCGCTAAGCTTCCCCTGACTATGACATCAAAAAAGGTTCGCGTACGATTTGCGCCCAGTCCGACTGGGTTTCTTCATATTGGTAGCTTACGGACAGCGCTTTATAACTGGCTCTTTGCTCGCAAGCACGCTGGAACTTTTATTTTGCGCGTAGAAGACACGGATCGATCGCGCTACGTCGAGGGATCGATTGAGAACATGTATGAAGCTCTTATCAAGCTGGATATTAAGCCCGACGAAGGTGTTTCAATTGAAGGTGGGAAGCTTGTGGATAACGGATCCTTCGGCCCCTATCTTCAATCAGAACGTCGAGAGAAACACCTTGCATATGCTTATGAGCTGATTGAAAAGGGTGCAGCATATTATTGCTTTTGTACAACAGAACGACTTGATGAACTTGCGGATCTTAATCGCGGACTTGGAAAACCAACCATGTATGACGGACATTGCCGCGACTGTTCCAAGGCTGAAGCGGAAAGCAGAGCGGTTGCCGGAGAAAAGCACGTCATTCGTCTAAAAGTGCCGCGCGAGGGGAAAATCGCCATGCAAGATTTAATTCGAGGAAAAGTTGAGATTCCTTGGGCGCAAATTGATGATCAGGTCATCATCAAGTCAGATGGATTTCCTACCTATCATCTCGCGGCAACTTGTGATGATCATGATATGGAAATTTCTCATGTCATTCGCGGAGAAGAATGGCTCTCAAGTCTTCCGAAACATATTTTCATTTATGAAACGATGGGCTGGGACGTGCCGGAGTTTGCGCATCTTCCGCTGCTTTTGAATGCAGACCGATCCAAACTCTCAAAACGCCAGGGCGACGTTGCAGTAGAAGATTATCTGAAAAAAGGATATGTGCCTGAAGCGCTTGTAAACTTCGTAGCATTACTTGGCTGGAATCCGACGGCAGATCGCGAAATCTTTAGCAAAGAAGAATTGGCGGGAGTTTTTCAAATTGAAAAGGTAAATAAAGCCGGTGCCGTTTTCAACACCGAAAAACTTGATTGGTTGAATGGAGAATATTTGCAAAAGATGCCGGCGGAAGCGTTTAAAGAAACTGCAGAGCTTTTTGTTGCGGACCTTCCGGCGGATGCAGATATGAAATCGCGCGCGGTACTTATTTTTCAAGATCGAATTAAAACTTTTTCCGAGCTGCCGGCATTTGTAGAAGAAGTTACCGGAGCGCTTCCGGAATATTTAGCCGTCATTCTTCCTTGGAAAAAATCTTCCGTGGAAGAAGCGCGGGAGCGTTTAATCGGCGCGCGCGCGCTGGTCGACAGTTTTGATCAAGAACAATTTCAATCAGTGGGAACACTTGAGGCGGCCGTGCTAACGTATATCCGAGATAAAGGCTGGGGAAACGGGGATATGCTTTGGCCTCTTCGCGTTGCCTTGTCAGGAAAAGAGCGCTCTCCAAGCCCATTTGAACTGCTTTTTGTGCTGCAAAAGGAGGAATCTTTACGGCGTATCGACGAAGCACTAGCAAAGCTGGCATAATGAACGTAATGAAGTATTCACGAACGCTTTTTATTGCGCTTCTGATCGGCCTCGCTGTTTGGGGGCCTTCTCAAGCTGTCTTTGCGGACACGGGAGCTGCAAGCTCTGTGAGCGATGCGGCTGTTGGACAGGCGAAACAGCAGGTTGATGATATTAGCGCGCAAGTCAAGGCAAAACAGCAAACCTTGAAAGAGCTCGATGCTGTTATCGGCAAATACAAAGACAGAATTCAAGAGCAGGCGAATGCGCAAGCGACTTTACAAAATGAAGTGGGTCTTCTTGATAACCGCATTCAAGAGCGACAGCTTGCCGTTGAGCGAACAAAAGCTCAAATTGATTTAGCCCTGCTTGAACAGCAAAGAGTTGAAGCACAGATTTCCCTGGCGGAGCAGCAATTTTCCAGAAAGAAAGAAACGCTTGGCTCCATTCTAGGCGAGTTGCAGGATGCGCAAGGCGTAAGCCTCTTTGAAGCGTTTCTTTCGAATCCTTCGCTCTCCGAGTTTTTTGCGCGTGTTGAGCAACTAAACTTTATCGAAACGGATGTTACGGATGCGGTGACGGATTTAAAGACCTTGAGTTCAGAGTTAAACCAAAAGAAGGCGGAGCTTGAAACCTATCGAACGCAGCTTGAAACGCAGCGAGCTGACCTTGAAAAGGTACAGATGCAGCTTGAAGGAGAACGTTCCGCAAAAACTTCTTTGTTAGCGGAGACCTCGCAGCAGGAAAGCGAGTTTCAGCGTATTTTGTATGAATTACGCCAGCAGCAGCAAGAAGAAGCGAATGCGGCCGCAAGTCTTGAAGAAAAGTTGAAAGCGAAGCTTGATACTATCGATAGCGCTTTAGCTCGCGGCGATGTCCTTCTTAACTGGCCGGTTCCGCATAGCCGTATTACGACGGAATTCCATGATCCAGATTATCCTTTTCGTAAACTCTTTGAGCATCCTGGAATTGATATAGCTGTACCAAGGGGAACGCCCGTTCATGCGGCTGCCGGAGGGTATATTGCGTTTACGCGAACAGGAACACAATACGGGAATTATATTATGATCGTACACTCGGGCGGAGTAGCCACCGTCTATGCACACTTATCAAAGTTTAATGTGAAACCGGATACCTATGTCGAGCGAGGCGATGTGATTGGATACTCGGGCGGTGTTCCGGGAGATCAAGGGGCGGGGCTTTCAACGGGTGCTCACTTGCACTTTGAAGTGAGACAAAATGGTATTCCAACAAATCCCCGTCAATTCTTGCCGAGTGCCTAAAACGGCTTAAAGTTTTGCTATGAAAAAAGACCCTGGAGAGAGGGTCTTTTCTAAAGAAGTGCGCGTTTTAAGGTCTATGAGGTTAAAAGGTCTCAGTTATTGGTCCGGTGGCTTCGCAGCGGGAACAGGCGTGCGCGTCCGCTGTTGGACAGTGCCCTTCTTCCGCGCGTCATCGTGGGCATCGAAGTGGGTTTTACGGAGCGGAATCGTGCGGAGCGTTGTTCCGCACGCTCGCGTACGGAAATGAATGGGCTGTATCGTTGGATGATGGCAAGCGCAGCTTGGTCCTCGATTTGCAGTACGGCAACGAGGGCAAAATCTACGTCATACTCACCGAGCGAACAGCGAAGCAGGATGGTTGGATTCTTGATGCGGCCGAGCGCCGACAATCGGAGCGTTCTCGGGTTCGAACTGTCGCGCATACGCTTGATCAGCTCGATGTCGCTTTCGATCTCGCGAATATCCTCCTTGACTTGATTCGGGATGTTGCTGAAGACCAGCTTGGCCTCATCGACAACCCCTTGAGCGGCCGCGACTGCGACAGCGGACATGAACTTAAACAACGTACGCACAACGAACCTCTTTTCTGTAAATGAACCGGTACGAAAAATACTATAAGACGCTTTATTTGTCAATCCTTTGAGAGTAGGGCCTTCTTTTTTTATGAAATGGAATCCAATATCTCATTTACTTCCGCAAGCGTGTTTACGCGAACGAGTTTCGAACGAAGATCTTTCCAGCCTGTCATATGTTTAAAATACCAAGGGAGATGTTTACGAAGTTTAATCAGGCCGCGTTCGCCATAATGTTCGACTTGAAGCGCAGCGTGTTTTTTTACAATACGAACACGTTCTTTTATATCAGGATCCGGAAGTTTTGCTCCCGTTTCCAAGTAATGCAAAACTTGCTTTGCAAGCCAAGGGTTTCCCAGCATACCGCGAGCCATTAAGACGCCGTCTGCTCCTGTGACTTCCAGAGCGTCTTTTGCAAGTTCCGGTGTTGTAATATCGCCGTTCGCCAAGAAGGGGATTTGTGGAACATTCCGACGAGCTTCGCCGATGCGTTCCCAATTTGATGAGCCTGAATATCCCTGCTCACGCGTTCTTCCATGCATGGAAATTAAATCCGCACCGGCGTCGGCGATAACTTTTACAAACTCAAGACAATCCGTGTCCTGCTTCCAGCCCGTTCGCGTCTTTACAGAAATGGGGCAGGGAACCGCTTTTTTTATTGCACGCACAATGGCAGCCGCTTTCTCCGGTTCTTTCATTAAAGCGGCACCATTAAAATTTGAAACTAGGTTGTATACCGGGCAGCCCATATTGATATCAATGGCATCCGGTTTGTATTTTTCGTAAATAATTCTTGCCGCTTCCGCCATCACATCTGGATTCGCGCCGAATATTTGCTGAACAAGAGGACGTTCGCGTTCATCAAAGCTCGCTATCTTGAGCGTCTTTGGATTGAATCGTACAACGGCTTCCGAACTCACCATTTCGCGGAACAAAAAAGGCGTGCCCTCTTCTTTGCAGACGAGGCAGAATGGAAGATCGCTCATGTCGGCCATGGGAGCCAAAGCGACAATCGGTTTTGCAACCGTTTTCCAATCAATCATGTGGCGGAGTATACTGAAAATGGAGGAAAAAACAAGCCTATAGTGCATTTTTGTTTGCTCAGTACTTAGGGTCGTACTGGGGAAAAAAACGTGATACGCTTCGATGGCTCCGATTTTCATTTTGCTAAAATGTCCAATAAATTCAGTTTAAAATCAAAATATCAACCCTCCGGTGATCAGCCGGAGGCGATTTTGCAATTGACGGAGGGATTGGAAGAAAAGGATCGTTTTCAGACGCTTTTGGGTGCGACGGGTACAGGAAAAACATTCACAATCGCGAATGTGATTCAGAATGTGCAAAAGCCGACATTGGTTATTGCGCATAACAAAACGCTCGCCGCACAGCTCTGTAATGAATTCCGACATTTCTTTCCGGACAATGCGGTGGAATATTTTGTTTCGTATTATGACTACTATCAACCGGAGGCTTATATCGCGCGAACGGATACGTATATAGAAAAGGAAGCGATGATCAATCAAGAGATTGATCGTTTACGGCACAGCGCAACGCAGGCTTTACTTACGCGGAAAGATGTCATTATTTGCGCGTCCGTTTCTTGTATTTATGGTCTTGGAGCACCGGAAGAATATCAGCGCATGGTTTTGCATATAGAAATAGGTGAAGACATGACACGAGCGGATACGCTTCAGCGGCTTATTGATTTGCATTTCACGCGAACGAATGCGGATTTATTGCGTGGAACATTTCGCGCGCTTGGCGAGGTGCTCGAGATCATGCCGGTGAATGAAGAGTTTATTTATCGCATTGAAGCGCCGCGTGGCGCCATTACGCGTATTGAACGGCTTGATCCAATTACAAGAAAAGTTCTTCGTGAACAAAAAGATTTGTGGATTTTCCCCGCGAAACACTTTGTGACAAACGAAAAAAATCGGAAGCGCGCCGTGAAGTTGATCCGCGAGGAATTGAAAGGACAGCTCGCGAAATTTGAGAAAGAAGGAAAACTCTTGGAAGCGGAACGCCTGGAACGAAGAACGAAGTATGATATTGAAATGATTGAGGCGGTTGGTTTTTGTAATGGAATTGAAAACTATTCGCAGCCGCTGTCCGGAAGAAATCGCGGGGAACCGCCGGATACGCTCCTTTCCTATTTTCCGGATGATTTTCTCACGGTTATTGATGAATCGCATGTCACTATTCCGCAAATCGGTGGTATGTATCATGGAGATCAGGCGCGAAAAGCTTCCTTGGTTGAACATGGATTCAGACTGCCCTCAGCTGCGGATAATCGTCCGCTCACTTTTAACGAGTTTACCGAGCGCGTTGGTCAGGCTGTGTTTGTTTCCGCGACGCCGTCGAAATATGAATTCGAGCATTCCGCACATATTGTAGAGCAGATTATTCGTCCGACCGGTCTCGTTGATCCCGAAGTTGTCGTCTTGCCGGTTTCTGTTGGAAAAAAGCCGCCGGTGAAAACCATGTCGGACACGGAGGAAAAAACCTATTCAGACTGGAAAGGCTATCCCGGCCAAGTTGAAGATTTGCTTACGCATCGCATCGCCCCCGTGATTAAACGTAAAGAACGCGTTCTTGTGACAACGCTCACAAAAAAGATGGCGGAAGATCTCACGGATTTCATGAAAGAGCGGAAATTTAAAGTTCAATATTTGCATTCCGGCATTGATACGGTTGAACGTCTTGAGATCCTTTCCGAGTTTCGCAAAGGAACATATGACGTGATTGTTGGCGTGAACTTGCTTCGTGAAGGTCTCGATCTTCCGGAGGTTTCGCTTGTTTCGATTATGGACGCTGATAAAGAAGGTTTTCTTCGTTCGGAAACGGCTCTCATCCAAACCATCGGACGTGCAGCGCGTAATGTGCGCGGACAAGTTATTTTATATGCGGACAATATGACAGGTTCCATGAAACGCGCTATTGCGGAAACCGATCGTCGTCGAACAAAGCAGGTGGCCTATAATAAAAAACACCATATTACGCCGAAGACGATTTTGAAGGCACAAGATGATTTGCGTGCGATGCTCGGGCTTGAAGTGAAAGAAAAAGATGTAAAAGAAATTTTGAAACTTGAATTGCAAGCGGAGACACATAGCTTAGAGACTGTGAGGAAGCGCAAAGAAAAAGAAATGAAAGAAGCCGCAAAAAATCTTGAGTTCGAACTGGCGGCAATTTTGCGCGATGAAGTTTTGCAGTTGGGAAAAGAAATGCGAAAACGTTCAAGGAAATCCACCTTGCCGGAGAAAGAGGGGAAGAAGGTCGAAAGAAAATTACGACATGGAAGAACAAAGTAATCAAAAAATTATTGGATTTAAAGAACCCCTTCGACAGCGCTCGAACCCAACAGTCGTTGGATCCGGCAAGCTGCCGAAGGGGTAGGCGAGGAGCGCGCTAAACTGCTTTGGCGTGAAAAGGATGAAAACGCCTCCGCTGTAAAGCCAGCTCCTCCTTGGTTCAGGGGGGGGGACGAAGTGTCGGGCGATGGGGGCTTGATAACCGTCTCTATCGCGGGAACTTCTTCTGTCTTGCCCTATTTCTAGCGAGAACTTCGGGTTTTGTCAAGGGGGAATCCTCACTGACGTATTTGGATTTAAAGAACCCCTCCGGCAGTCCATCGAATCCAGAAGGCGCCGGACTCGGCGGTTTGCCGAAGGGGTAGGGGCCGATCGTTGAATGCTCCACGATGCTTTCTACACGAAGCTTTCTACACGATCGAGGTCGAAAGGACAGGCGGACAAAAGAACTGAGGGGGTGGTTCTTCGTCGTACCTATTCCTCTTTCCTCTTTGATGGCCAACCTTTTTGTATAAAAATCTACGGTTTTTGTCAAGATGGAAATTTTAATGCTTTATTTTTTTCTGTAAAAAAAGAGCCCCTCCGACAGCGAGTTAAATCCAATAGGCGTTGGACTCGGCTGGCTGCCGAAGGGGCAGGATGACACAGCGAAAGGAGGGAGGAGGTCCGATACGGAGACTCGGGGGTGAAGGGTCTCCGCGAGGACGAACCCTGCGCTGTGCCGTCTTCTTTATAGCAAGGGCTGGGTTTTTTTGTCAATGGTATTAGCAAGTATTCTGTTGGTTAAAAAATGCCCCCGATGGTGAGTCGGGGGAAAGGCGTTTTTCAAAGCTGGTCTTGAAATGGTTCAGACTCAGGCTCAGGATCAGCCCTGAGATGAGTAAAAAGGATGATGAACTTGAGCAGAAGTAGGGCTACCGCTAAGGCCATGTCCAGACTGAGTGTCTCCTTGATCGATGGTATGACGAGCAGGAGATCGAAGGCGATCAGGAAGAGCGTCATAACGGCCCACTTGAGCAAAATCTCATGTTTGGGGCGTTGTTCTTCTTTTTTCACATACGCATCTCGGACTTCCACGTATTCATCCCAGTGAGTGGCTATGAATGCGCTGTACAAGATAGGAAGGTGCAATAGTAGGTAGACGGTTCCGAAAAAATCGTCCATTATGAACTCCTTTGCTTGGTATAGTTTGATCGTATTGGAAAAAAAGTCAATATGGACATGGCGGTTGACAAAGGCGGCAATACAGTGTTGAGTTGAAACGTTCGTATTTGTTAGGAAAAGAAGACATGCGTACGTTTCAGCTCGGAGCCTTAACGGCGAAGCTCGTACTGCCAAGTTGGTGTCGTGAGGCACTGGAGAAAAGATGCTTTCGCGGTGTTGACATTGCAGCAGCCGGAAACTTCAATCGTTGGTCAAATTTCATCGACATGATCTATGATCGGAGGTTCACGGATCCTCTCATGGAAATCGTCCAGGATATCATCGAGGAACGGGAGGCTGATCTCGATCAGGGTTTTACGGAGGCATTCACGGTACCATTCATCGAGCCCGTTGGCTGGACCTCGATTCTTCCCGTTGACCTGCTCTCCATCGAGGATTTGCGCCAGATGGAGACGGAGGCCAGGTGGTCAGCCCTGTTCGTTGTGAACGAATCGGTGCTTGCGCCGCAGACTTCGCTCGTTTCCATGACGCTCAAGATTTGCCGCGACAATCTGGGGCACGCGGATTTCGCTTGTCTCGTCAAAGACTTGCGGCCTGGTCCTTTGCCAAATGCGCGCTTCCGAGGCGACATGACCGAGAAAACCGGTTACGCTTGGTTCAACCTTCGCCATCCCGGTGGACAGGATCTCGTGGAGCTCGAGCTCTGACGGTCGCAGAGGCACAATAGTTCTGCCCCCGTTTCTAGTAATAGAAACGGGGGCGTTTTATTTTGTGACGTTTTTTTATTGCTTTATCGAATTCCCCCGAAAACCTCTGCGCCGTATACGTAGAGCGGACATGACAAAGCCGTGCATTTGCGCTTAGATACGGGCATGGACGCCCCGGAGGAGATAAAATCTCGGCTCGATATTGCCGAGCTCATTGGTGAGTATTTACCGCTCAAACCGGCCGGGAGCGGCGCTTTTAAGACTCTCTGTCCTTTTCATCAGGAAAAGACACCATCTTTCTATGTTTCGCGCACGCGACAGACTTGGCATTGCTTTGGCTGTGATGAAGGCGGGGATGTTTTTACCTTCGTTGAAAAGCTGGAGGGTATGGAATTTCGGGAAGCATTGGAATTTCTTGCGCAAAAAGTTGGCGTGACTTTGCCAAAATTTGACGGGCAAAAAGCTTCGTATAAAAAACGCGTGTATGAAGTGAATGATTTGGCGATGCGCTATTTTCGTTCCGCGCTCGCTTCGCTTCCGCAAGCGGAACAGGCACGCGTGTATCTCAAGAAACGCGGCGTGGATGATTTAACCGCGGATTTGTTTGGACTCGGTTATGCTCCCAATAGTTGGGATTCATTAGCAAATGCTTTGCTTAAGAAGAACATTACTTCTGAAGAAATGTTGCAGGCCGGACTCGTGGGGAAGCGCGAACAAGGAACGGGCGTCTACGATCGTTTCCGGGATCGCCTCATGTTTCCGATCGCAGACGTGCATGGCAATATCGTTGGATTTACCGGAAGAATTTTGAACGATCAAAACAAGGAAGCAAAATACGTAAACACGCCGGAAACGCAGGCCTATCGAAAGTCCGCTGTCTTATATGGGCTTGATAAAGCGAAGGGCGCCATTCGAAGCACGGATCTCGCTGTGATTGTTGAGGGAAATATGGATGTGATTGCATCGCATCAATTTGAAGTTTTGCCGGTTGTCGCTTCAAGCGGAACAGCGCTTACAGCAGAGCAGCTTACATTGTTAAAACGCTTTACGAAAAATTTAGCCATCGCTTTTGATCAAGATAATGCGGGGAAAGCGGCGACGCTGCGCGGTTTGGATTTGGCGCGTGGACAGGATTTTAATATTAAAATTATTTCTCTTCCGCCCGAGCTTGGAAAAGATCCTGATGATGTTATTCGCAAAGATCCGGAAATTTGGAAAAAAGCGATTGAGAACGCGGAGAGCATCATGGATTGGATTTATAAAAATGCTTTTCGTGATCGCAATGCACGCAAGCCGGAAGATAAGAAATTAATTGCAAAAGATGTTCTGGAAGAAGTGCTAAGAATCGCGGATCCGATTGAACGCGATCACTGGGTGAAAAAACTTGCGGCGGATTTAAATACGGGCGAGCACGCGATCCGCGAGGCACTTGATCGCGTTGTTTCCTCAAAAAAGCCCGGAGCTGCTCGAAAAGTGAATAGGCAACCGAAGGTTGGCTCTCCAGATACTGGTTCTCCAGAGAAGAATGAGGCAAATGCCTTTCAAGCGAAGCTCAGTACGGATATGCGTATGGAGCGCCGGGTCCTCGCCTCCATTATTGCTCGGGATGGGCTCTTTTTGCCAAGCTTTGAGGAGTTTGGGCTTGAAAGCGGCGACTTTCGATCAAAGGATTTGGAAATGCTTTACGAAACTTTGAAAAAAGCATACAATTCGGGTGAATTCTCAAATCAAGCCCTCGGTGCAGGGCATACTATCCGCCCCCCGGTTCATCTCCAACCGGAGGAGGCGAAGATCTTTGATGCGATCGCGTTCATTGCGGAGCGTGAATTCGCGGGGATGACTGTTGGAGAAATCAAATCTGAACAAAAGCAAGGAATTGAGCAGCTTAAATCGCGCCACTCAAAACGCTTGCGTACGTCCATTGAAGAAGAGATGCGAGAAGCGGAGCGCCTCGGAGACGAGGAAAAAATCCGCAAGCTTCTTAAACGTTTTGAAGACTTAACCTGACTGCGTCCTGGGAGCATGACCCGGACCGCGGCCCACCTATGCCAAAAAAAGCTACGAAGAAAAAACCGACCGTGAAGAAGAAGACTGTTGCCAAAAAGACGACTTCGACAACAAAGAAGGCTACGCGGACAACAAAAAAGCCTGTGGCTTCCACTACGAAAAAAACAACAACGCGTAATAAAAAAACCGTGGCACCGAAGCAAGTGGTAAAAAAGAGCACGGAAAAAAAGACGCCGTATAAAAAGACGCCGCCTCCAACCGTGGAACAAATCGATCGGCTGTATGAGAAAGCCAGAAATCGAAGTTTTTTAACTGAGAACGAAGTTTTATATGCCTTTCCGGAGGTGGAAGATTATATCGACGTCTATGAGGCCTTTTTAGACCGCATGGAAGCCGCCGGTATTGCCATCATCGAACAAAAAGAGGGAATTTTGGGACGTCAAAAAGAACGCCGCCAAATTTTGCAGGATTTGCACAGTACGGATGAACGTCGTGGAAAAGCCGATCCGTTTGATTTAACGGCGGACTCTATTCAAATGTATTTGCGCGAGATTGGAAAAATTCCTCTCTTAACAGCGGACGAAGAAGTCGCGCTCGCAAAACGAAAAGAAAAGAATGACAAAGAAGCTGAGAAAGCGCTTATTACCGCGAACTTGCGTTTGGTGGTTTCCATCGCGAAAAAGTTTACGGGAAAATCCTTGTCACTTCTTGATTTGATTCAAGAGGGGAATATTGGATTATTTCGCGCGGTGAAGAAATTCGAATATCGAAAGGGATTCAAATTCTCCACGTATGCAACGTGGTGGATTCGCCAAGCTATCACGCGTGCGCTTGCGGATCAAAGCCGTACCATTCGTATTCCGGTTCATATGGTTGAAACGATTAACAAGTTTCAACAAATCCAGCGTTCGCTTATTCAGGAGCTCGGTCGCGAACCGCTTCCGGAAGAAATCGCCGCAGAAATGGGCCAGTCGGTAGATAAGGTGCGTCATATTATCAAGATTTCTCAAGACACGGTTTCGCTTGAAGTCTCCGTTGGTGATGACGACGATGATTCAACGCTGGAAGATTTCATCGAAGATATCAAGAATGTCACACCGGATCGTGCGGCGGCGCTCGAACTTTTGAGCGATTATGTCCGTGATGTGATCAAGGATTTGAATCCGCGTGAACAAAAGATTCTTGAAATGCGTTTTGGACTTGTAGACGGTGTATCGCATACACTTGAAGAAGTTGGAAAAGAATTTGATGTTACACGTGAGCGTATTCGTCAAATCGAGGCGAAGTCGCTGGAGAAAATTCAGCAGCATCCAATGATTAAGAAGCTCGCGGATTACTAAAAGAATAAAAAACTCCCACCGATCGGTGGGAGTTTTTGTTATGGGTGAAAATGCCTTTTTCTTGACAGAAACGTCCAATTCTTCTATATAGTTAGCTCCTTAAACTGTTCATGTGTTTAACTATTATGCCTCAATCATCCAATAAGGAAATCATGAAATTGATTGGCGATATTCATCGCGGAATGCGTCGTTCTCACGCCGCTATTCATTGCGATTTGAATGATATTACCTTGCTTCAGTTTCACGCGATCGGCATTGTCTATGATTATAAACGGGTCAGCATGGGCGAGCTGAGCGAAGAAATCGGTATTGCAAAAGCGTCCGTGACTGCGCTTGTACGTCGCTTGGTTTCTTCCGGATGGATTTTGCGCGAGATGCAAGGAGACGATCGGCGCATGGTGTATCTTCGGCTGACGCCACATGGGTGTACGAGTTTTCGCAAATTGCGAAACCGAAAGGCGCGCACCTTTGAGAGTGTGATTGACGGACTTGGATCAAAGGATAAAAAGCAATTACTTTCCATCCTGCGCGAATTGAAAAATCAACTTCAGAACTCCTAATTATGGTGAACTTCTTGCAAGTAGAAAATTTTATAGAAACCGTTGAAGAAGAACCTGTTTCCGCTTTGCGAAAATGGGGCGTGCTTCTTGTCTTGAGCCTTGCGCTTGCCATCGTTATTTTGGACACGACTATCTTGAATGTGTCTTTGGCGGCGATTGTACGCGATCTTCAAACTTCAGTTCAGAATATTCAGTGGGTGATTAGCGCATACTCGCTGACATTGGCGGCACTTACGGTTACCGGCGGACGCTTCGGTGATATTTTTGGACGAAAGAAAATGTTCATGCTGGGAGCTTTCTTATTTGCTGTCGGTTCCTTTTTGGCATCCATGAGTCATTCGGTTGGTATGTTGATTATCGGCGAATCTTTGGTCGAGGGTGTTGGTGCGGCTTTGATGATGCCTGCAACGTCTTCGCTTCTTATTGAAAATTATGTCGGCCGCGATCGCGCCATTGCCTTTGGTGTGTGGGGAGGCATTGCCGGCGCGGCCGCAGCACTCGGTCCGATTATTGGCGGATATCTTACAACGACATTTGATTGGCGTTGGGGATTTCGTCTGAACTTAATTGTCATTTCCGCTTTGCTAATAGGATCATTGATTATTCCCGCATCCAAGCGATCAGAAGAACGTCCGGATTTGGACTGGCTTGGTGTTTTGCTTTCCTCCTTTGGATTGCTTACGCTTGTTTTTAGCGTCATTGAAGCTTCAAGTTATGGCTGGTGGACGGCGAAAAAGATTTTTGAAATTGGTACGTTCTCGCTTCCTATGCCTTGGAATCTTTCCGTCGTTCCTTTTTCGATGGTTCTCGGGCTTCTCATTCTGACGCTGTTTATCGGTTGGGAACTCTATCATGAGGGCAGGGGAAGAACGCCGCTGATTTCGCTCAAGATCTTTCAAAACCGCGCCTTCACTTCCGGTATTCTCACCATGTCCGTTATGGCGCTCGGACAAACCGGTCTTATTTTCTCCGTGCCGGTATTCTTGCAGTCGGTTCGCCATCTTGATGCCTTTCATACCGGCTTGAGTCTTTTGCCGATGTCGCTTTTGCTTTTGGTTGTTTCTCCGCTCAGCGCCATGCTCGGACGCAAAGTCGAACCAAAACACCTTGTTCAGCTTGGACTTCTTGTAACTGCTTCGGCGTATCTCGTTCTTCGTCAAATGCTTACGGTTGATAGCGGTCCTTGGCAGCTCGCTCCTGGCCTCGCGCTCTTCGGTATTGGTATGGGACTCGTTATGTCGCAAATCAGCAATATGACGCTCTCGGCCGTCTCTAGCAAAGATGCCGGTGAGGCTTCTGGTATTAATAGCACGATGCGCCAAGTCGGTGCGTCTTTTGGTTCAGCGATTATCGGAAGTATTTTGATCTCCGTGCTTTCCACAAGTCTCGCTACCGGCGTGACAAATAGCCAAATTCTTCCGGAAGCGATGAAGCCAGTGCTTACACAGCAATTTTCCGACAATGTTTCTGAAGTTGAATTTGGAAATGAAAAACAACAGGGTAATGAAATTCCCGTCGTGATACGAGAAGAAATCGCGCATATTGCAGCCGAGTCCACGGTTGAAGCAAACCGCGCTGCTATGGCTTTTGGCGCCGGCTTTACCATGTTGGGATTCTTGGTTTCCTTTGCTTTGCCGAAGCGGGCAAAAGAAGATGAGGAAGAGGAAATCGAAGAAATGATAGAACTTGGTCTTGTGAGTCAAACGGAAATCGATAATCAACCGAGCCCTGTTCATACACGCCTAACAATCGACTTGATTGGAGAGCTAATCCTTATTGAACAAGCGCGTCTTGAGCGCGGCTATCCCAGTATTCACGCAGAAGTGCGTGCGCTGGTAGATCGGTTAAAAGCATAGGAAATAAGTCTCAAAGCGGATACTTGACACTGGCTTGTCAATTTTTAAAAAAACGGGTAGTCTGAGCGAGCATTCCGAGGGGATTTCCTTGAGGAATACGTCGTTCCGGGGTAGCTCAGTGGTAGAGCAGTTGGCTGTTAACCAATTGGTCGTGGGTTCGAGCCCCACCCCCGGAGCCATGTAGAACGATCAGCTGTAAGGCTGGTCGTTCTTGTTTTGAGCGCCATACTGATAAAAAAATATTCTGCTTTCAGCAAAAGGAGTAAGAGGCTGTCCAGTAAAAATATTTAAAATAAATCCAAAAACATGCTACAGTCTATCCTGTAATACTTATGGCCAAAACGTGGAGACTGCACATTGTCCTCAAATTTGTTCTCACATATGTCTTTCTTGTAATCATTGTTACATTTGTTTTTGCATATACATTTTATATACGATTTTCAGACCATATTTTTACTGAAGTTCGAGATGAAGTAAGTACTTCAGCCAAAACTATTGCAGGTCGTGTTGATTTTTCTGGAATGGAAACCTTAAAAGATCCGGCGCAAAAAAATTCTGAGATCTATAAGCGCATCTTTAATGACCTGAATCTTATAGCGGAATCTACACCTGATCTTACGTATGTCTACACGGTGCGACCGCGGGCGGATGGGACATGGGAATTTGTTGTTGATGCCAGCCAGGAGGAAGATACAAATGGGAACGGGGTCATAGATCCAAGCGAAGCAAGCGCGGCTATTGGAGAGACGTATGATGTTTCTTGTTGTCAGGAACTTCCGAAGAGCGTAAACGGGCCCACGGCGGATAAAAAAATCACATCGGATTTTTGGGGGAGTTGGATTTCGGGCTATGCGCCAATATATGATGAAAAAGGGACAGTAATAGGCATAGTCGGTGTGGATTTTCCGGCGTCGCGTTTCTTGTTACAAAATGCTCTACTTAGAGATCGCCTCATTACCTCAAGTGTCTTTACTCTTTTACTATCCCTCTTATTTGGTATGATCGGCGTGACTATTTATTCCCGCGAGGCACGACAGATACAGGAAGCATTGGAAATTCGAAATGAAGATCTGGAAAGGGAAGTAAGGCGTCGAATGGAAGAGAGAAAGCGTTTTATTGCGATGATGGTTCATGAGCTTCGCTCACCGCTTACAAGCCTTAAATATGATATTGAATTGCTGAGCGGAGGCCGAAAATCAAAACAAGATAAAGAACTGCTTGAAATGATGGCTGTTTCCACCGAGAGGCTTGTACACATGGTCAGCGAGTTGCTTGATTTGTCTCTGTTTACTTCAGATGAATTCACAATCGATAAAACGCCGACTGATATTAAGAAGTTAGTAAGCGGGGTCGTGAAAGAATTCGCATCAGAAGCGGCAGCAAAAGATCTTGAATTGAAAGTTAAATTCATTACACAACTCCCCAAGGTAAACTGCGATCAGCAACGAATGCAAGAGGTAGTGAGAAACTTGATATCAAATGCGATAAAATATACCGAAAAAGGAAAAGTCGATGTTAGTACAGACTATAACAAGGAAAAAAAGCTTGTGCGCATCGAAGTAAAGGATAGTGGTAAGGGCATCGCGGCGACCGATATGAAAAAACTATTTCAGCCTTTTGCAAGGTTTGAAGTTAAGGGCGAAGTAGGCACGGGGCTTGGACTTGCAATCGCGAAAAGCATTGTCGAAAAACATGGGGGAAAACTTACTGTTGAGAGTAAGAAGGGAAAGGGGAGCGCCTTTCGTGTTGAGCTTCCTATAAAATAATCTTCTATATTGACAAACCAAGAAATCTTGCCAAGTCGGTAACGGTTGAGTAGCGAATTTTTTATGGTTTGTTGTTTCACGTAAAGAAAAGTAAACTAGCGAGTAATTCAATTATGAAAATAAATAATACGTTTAAACTCATCATCGCCATCGTTGTATCCGAACTTGCGGGCATTATCGGTTCGCTGTTTACAGCGCCATCCATCGCCGGTTGGTATTCGACGCTAGTAAAGCCGGCTCTTAATCCTCCGGCATGGGTATTCGCACCCGTTTGGACGACTCTGTTCGCTATGATGGGCGTTGCTTTGTTCTTGATCTGGAAGAACCAGACAACGATAAAAAAGAACATGGCTTATCGGTTTTTCTTTGCGCAGCTTATACTCAATACTTTGTGGTCCATAATCTTTTTCTCTCAGCACAATATTGGTGGTGCGCTCATAGAGATTATTGTTCTTTGGCTCGCCATTCTTGCTGCAATCATTTTCTTTTATAAAATATCCAAAACAGCCGCTTGGCTTCTCGTTCCATATATCGCTTGGGTGAGCTTCGCGATGTACTTAAACTATGCACTCTGGGCTCTAAATTAGAGCATGAGTCTCGTTGATTCAAACGCTCCCAATCGTATTTGAACTCTGTAGGCGTACCATCTATCATAGTGCCATGACATCATCCGTTTACAAGGCATTGGAAGGGAAAATTAAGGCTTTTTTCAAAGGGGATATCGCCGATGATAAAGCGACGCTCACAACCTATAGCCGTGACGCGAGTTTCTTTCAGGTCTGTCCGGAAATGGTTCTTTTTCCGAAAGACGTGAAGGATATTCGCGCGCTCGTTAACTTTGTTACGCAACAGAAAAAAGACGGTTTGGATATCTCCATAACGGCGCGCAGCGCGTGAACCGATATGTCCGGAGGTCCGTTGACGGCATCCGTCGTTTTATCCATGATTAAGTACTTTCATCATTTGAAAAAGGTGGGAAAGGATTTTGCTGTGAGCGAACCCGGTGTTTACTATCGGTATTTTGAAAAAGATACGCTTGCACATGGACTTTTGTTACCGTGCTATCCGGCCTCGCGCGAGATTTGTACGGTTGGCGGTATGGTTGCGAACAACTCGGGCGGGGGAAAAAACCTTGGTCTATGGAAAAACGGAACGCTATGTTCGGCAGATTAAAATGGTTATTCATGATGGAAGTGAATGTACATTCGCGCCGCTTCCTCCAGCCGAATTGAAGCTGAAAATGGCGCAGCAGGATGCCGAAGGGGATATTTATCGAAAGATGTGATTTGATTGACGGACATTATGAAGAAATAATGGCGGCAAAGCCAGATGTTTCTAAAAATTCCGCCGGGTATTATCTTTGGAATGTGTATGATCGGAAAACAGGTGTCTTTGATTTGACGAAGCTTATTGTTGGTTCGTAGGGAACGCTTGGCGTGATTACGGAAGCAACGCTCGGATTGGTTAAGCCAAAACCGCACTCACGCTTGCTGGTTATCATGTTGCGTAAGATTCCGGATGTGGCAAAGGTTGCCAATCATGTTTTGAAATTTCATCCTGAAAGTTTTGAGTCTTATGATGACCATACTTTTAAGGTCGCGCTTCGCTTTTTGCCTGATATCGCCAAACGATTGAAAATGGGATTGATAAAAATAGCCTTTGAATTTCTTCCGGAGTTTTGGATGATTTTAACCGGTGGAGTTCCGAAACTCGTTCTTCTCGCGCAGTTTACCGGTGATACGCCGGAGGAAGCGGAACAAGCGGCCAAAGAAGCAGAGAAGAGTTTAAAGGCGTTTCATGTCAAAACGAAAGTCATGAAATCGCAAAAGGAAGGCGAAAAATACTGGGTCATCAGGCGCGAAAGTTTTAGTTTGCTCAGGCATCACATGCACGGCATGCGAACAGCACCGTTTATCGATGATTTTGTCGTTCGGCCGGAACATCTCCCATCGTTTTTGCCAAAGTTGTACAAGATTCTTGATTCAACACATTTATTATTTACGGTGGCGGGCCATGTTGGCGATGGAAATTTTCACATCATTCCACTCATGGACTTGTCCAAACCGGGTACGAAAAAAAATCATTAAAGATCTTTCCGAGAAAGTCTATGATCTCGTTCTGTCTTATCACGGATCTATCACCGGCGAGCATAATGACGGACTGATCCGTAGTCCCTTTTTGGAAAAAAATGTACGGTGAAAAGATTTACGCGCTGTTTGAGCAAACAAAAAATATTTTTGATCCTGAAAATATCTTCAATCCGGGAAAGAAAGTCCACGCATCATTGGATTACGCGCTCAAACATCTAGATACCAAAATGTAGTTCTGTCTTCGAGCTGATAAGACGTGTTTTTATTTCATTTTGAGCGCCATCTTTCTCTTTGTGCTAAGCTTGTATCTTCTGTTTTAAAACTAGAAAGTTCCTATGAATGCACCTCTTTTCAGTACGTTTACGCTCTTCACGGAGATTCTTGTTACTTTGGCTGTTCTCTACGCGTTTTATTCCGGTTACGCGCGAAATCGATTTCCCAGCCTTCTTGTTGGGATTACATTGCTTTATGAAACGCTGTTCAATATCAGCTACATGGTTTTCCGCTCGGCAACGCATGGATCCATAGCGGATGACACGGCATTTGAAATAGGCTTGGCGGCTTTCCATGGGATTTTGTCTCTGGTTATGTTCGTGGGGCTTTTTGTTTTTATGATTGTTGCTTGGAGGCACTATCGAAAAGGCATTAATTATTTTCGCGCGCATCGAGCACTTACCGGCACCTTCATCGTACTTTGGCTTTTAGTGGTTCTGTCCGGACTGTTGTTCTATGTCATTACGTATTTTAAATAGATGTAACGACGCGCATACTCTGCGATTGTTTCCTCTTACATATAGCTATAAAAAACTATCCGTTCTAAAGCAGCTGGTTTTGTGATCTGTAGAGTATTCATCATTTTTTTTCTAAACTGACTGCATCTCTAAGTTTTTAATAGCCTTGTATTATTATGGAACTTGATATTGTAAAAATAGCGGGGCCTACTGTCCTTCTTCTATTTGGGTCTATTTTGGGAGTCGCTATTCTCGGGGGTGCCTTGTCCATTTCATTCGAAATTTGGCGTAAGCGTAGGCGTTTTGCTGCGGGAGAAGAATGGCGATCTGACAGAGATCTTTTACAGTGGTTGCGCGGTATGAAACCAGCAGAGTTTGAAAGCTATGTAGCTACTTTGTTTTCACGGCTAGGATATACTGCTATGGCAGTCGGCAGGTCCCATGATGGCGGTATTGATGTCATTGCAGAAAAGGATGGGAAAAAGAATTACATTCAGTGTAAAAAGTTTATTACTTCAAAGGTGCCCGTTGGTGCTGTCCGAGATTTTTATGGTGCTCTCGCTGATCGTGTGGCAAATGGAAAGGGCTATTTTATAACGACGAATAAATTCACGTTGGAGGCAGAAAAATTTGCTGAAGATAAGCCTATCGAATTAATTGATGGATTTGAATTAGTTCGTTATATACGAATGGCTGAAAAGGATACTAAGAAGCGGCGATCTGTTAGTAATGCGGCACCTTCAAAATGTCCTAAATGCGGAGGTAATTTAGTGGAGCGGTCTGGCAAATTTGGTAAATTCTTAGGTTGCTCTAACTATCCGAAGTGTCGCTATACAGTTAAAACTTAATAATTTTTAATCATGAGCAATAGCTGATTTGGGTAGATTTTGCCGTCTATTATGGTATTTAGCCTTTCTCTGCTAGACTGTTTTCATGTTAACAAGAGCCCAAGAAAAACTCATAAAGTCCTTACAATCGAAGAAAGGCCGTGAAACGAACGGGCTTTGTTTGGTGGAGGGGAAGAAGGTGATTGATATGGCGGGGGAACTCGTCGATTTTCGATTTACGGAGGAAGATACCTTCGCTTTTCCCAGTCTTGTGACCACGGTGACTCCGCAATTGGAAGCGGCAGTTGTACATACTCCCGAATGGTCTGAAAAAGATCTTCAAGCGAAGGAAGTCATCGTTGTTTTGGATGGTGTGCAAGATCCAGGAAATGTTGGAACGATTTTGCGTTTATGTCTTGGATTCAAGGCAAGCTTGGTTCTCGTTGAAGCCGCGGACGTAACGAGTCCAAAAGTCATTCGTTCATCGGCGGGGGCAATTTTTCTTGTGCCTTGGATGAAAGTCGCGCGCGAAGATGCGGAAGCCTTTATTTCAAAATTAAATCGTCCGGTGTATCGCTTGGAGAAACGGGAGGGAAGCAAACTGCTTGGACAGGCTGATATGGAAAAGCCTTTGGTTCTCATTGCCGGATCGGAAGGAAGTGGAATTCAATTGTCAGTGGATGCTCCCTCGGTTCATATTGGGCATGCGGCGCTGCTTGATTCGCTCAATGTAGCGAACGCGCTTGCGATCGCGCTTCATCATTTGGCTTAATGACAAAAACTCGGCTTTTTAAGATTGGAGATCCGATCTTAAAAACGGGAATGTATATTTGTGTTCCCTGTGGTTTTGTGACGGAATTTTTTGAAGGAGAAACATTCTCTACGTGTGAAGCCTGTCTCGCCGGGACTCCCGACGGTCCGTATGATTTTCAAAATGTGGAAGATGAGTTCTGGCAGCTGTACGATGACTATCTGGAGAATCCGACTTTTTAAGTTCGTTTTTTAAGAAGATTTTTTCCTGTCATGATTTTTGGCGGCGGAATTTCAAAAAGATTGAGAATCGTTGGAGCAATATCAATCAAACTTCCGTTTACAGCTTTTTTCCCTCTTGTGCCTGCGCCGGCTATAAGAAAGGGGACTGGGTTTGGATTATGTTCGGTGTCTTTCCCGCCGTAGGACGTTTTTAATTCCTCGGCATTTCCATGATCCGCGGTAACAATAAGCGTGCCTTTCTGTTCTTTTACCAGTTTCCAAATTTGGCCGAGCATGACGTCCAACGTTTCACAGGCTTTGACGGTTGCGGCCAGATCTCCGCTGTGAGCAACCATGTCTGCATTTGCGTAGTTCACCGTTATAAAATCATGTTTAGGAATGCGTTTAAGCAGGCGTTCCGTGAGTTTCTTCGCGCTCATTTCCGGACGGTCTTTGTAATTTGTGACATATGGAGATTCCACGCGAAGACGATGTTCACCGAATTTTGGTGCGTCATATCCGCCATTCATGAAATAGGTGACCATGGAAAACTTTTCAGACTCCGCGGCATAGAGTTGCTTTTTGTGGCGCAATGTTTCAAGCAGTGTGTCGCGCAGTTCGTGGTGAGGAAAGGCCGAAACAACACTATCAAGGCCTTTACCGAACTCCGTGAGCGTAACGAAGTAGAGATGTTTGACGATAGCATGCCGCTTCGGAGCTTCCGGCTGAAGCTTTTCAAAATGCGGTTCGACAAATGGTTTGAGCATTTGACGCGCGCGGTCTGAACGCAAGTTCCAAAAAATAACGGCGTCATTGTCTCGAACAGGAGCGACGCAGACATCCTTTTCACAAATGACCGTCGGTAAGACAAATTCATCCGTTTCTCCTCGGTTATACGCTTGAGCGATTGCATGGCTGGCTGAGTCGGCGCGCACGCCTTCGCCATGGGTAATGGCATTGTAAGCGAGCAGGGTTCTTCCCCAGCGTCGATTGCGATCCATAGCGTAAAAACGTCCCATGACGCTCGCGATGACGAAGTTCGAAGGCAGCTCGCTTTCGAGATGCGCAATAAGCTGTTCCGCATCAAGCGGACTCGTGTCTCTTCCGTCGGTAAAAATGTGCAGAGCGACGCGACGAACTTTTTGCTGTTTTGCCATTTCGATTAAAGCACGAATATGTTTTGGACACGCATGGCCGCTTCTGTCTTCCGTAAGCAGACCAATGAGATGAAGAACGCTTTTATTTTTTTTAACATGCTGAACCGCTTCTAAAAATCCTGGATTTGTAAAAAAAGTTTTGTCTTTAATTGTTTTGTCTATTGTCAGAATGTCACCGGGAACAACATGTCCCGCTCCGATTGTTTGATGTCCGGCCTCGGAGTTGCCCGGATGCGTCTCTGGAAGCCCCACCCACTTTCCACGGGCTTTTAAGAGGGAATAGGGATGCGTCCTGCAAAGCCGACGCCACACGGGCATACGAGCGATTTGCGTGGCATCTCCAAGGTGTTTCTTCGCGACGCCGAAGCCGTCCCAGATTACGAGCACAACCAGCCCGATTTTCTTCTCAATTTGCTTCGATGTCTTTTTCATATGCACGCATCATACCTTCTCCGCGAAAAGAAAAAAATGCAGACTCATCTGCGTTTTTTCCATGGGTTTGAAAGGAGGAACTTTTTGTTTTTAAAGTTCCATTCATCTAGGACGCGTGCGTATACCTTGAGATATCCGGAAACCATCTTTTTTGCGGTGAAGTAAATCTCAACACGTTTGCGTGCTTCCATGCGATCCAGTTTATCGATGGCGTGAATGGCTTGTTCCATTTCTTTTGCGTCTTGTACGACATATCCGGTAACGCCGTCTTTCACAACTTCTCGAACCGCGCCTCGATCAAATCCGATGACCGGTGTTCCGCAGGCCATTGCTTCGATCATAACAAGCCCAAAGGTTTCTTCCGCTTGTGTTGGAAACAAGAGCGCTTCAGCACCTTGCATGAGCGCAATTTTTCTTTCCAAGTCTGACGGGCCGACATATTTTACCTGCTTTGCATCAATATGTGGTTCCACTTCTTTTTGCCAGTAGCTTGAGTCGAAACGGCTCATGCCGCTAATGACGAGTTTTTTACCCGCAGCCTTCGCCGCTTGAATGGCGTGATGCACGCCTTTTTCTTCAATCAGCCTTCCGAGATAGAGAAGATAGCCTTTGTGCGTGGGAGAGAATTGATACAATGATTCATCAATGCCGTGATAAATGTTAGCGATCCAGTTGAGATCCGGATATTGCGTTCGTTGTGCGAGGGAAAAGGAAATGTATTTTTGATTTTTCACGAACTCTTTAATTTTAAGAAAATTGTCTGACAATGGATTGTGCACGCTATGCACGGTTGGCTGATCCACAATCGGAGCATAGTACGTACCAAAGGTGCTGTAATGCGAATGAATGATGTCAAACTTCTCCGCTTGCTGAAAACAGCGTGACAAGTTCATGTGATTGAGCGGAAGCGCTTCCTGGTCAGTCATGCCTAAGCTGCGCGAGTTTGCTTCTATAATGCCGTCGATTTTTGCTTTTGTTTCCGCATCTTTGGCGGAGAAGAGCGTTGTTTTATGTCCAAAATCAACGGCTCCATCACAGATGAGAGCGACATTGGAGTAAACGCCGTATTCCGATTGTGTGGCGATTTTGTGGTTGATAGGGGCAACTTGTGCAATGCGCATAGGCTAGTTCTGCAACCTCTTTTGATCTTCGAGGACGCGGTTATAGACACGGAGATACCCTTCGACCATTGTTTCGTTACTGAAAAGACGCTCGGCGCGTTCGCGGCAGGCTTGGCGCGAGATCCCGTCGATAGACTTCATGGCGTCAACCATGGATTTTAAATCATTGACAACATATCCGCTCACGCCGTCTTTTAAGACTTCACGAACGGAACCATTATCCCAACCGATAACAGGCGTTCCGCAAGACATGGATTCGATCATAACCAAACCGAAAGGCTCTTCAAATTGCGTTGGAAAGAGAACGGCTTTTGCGTTTTGATACAGTTCAATTTTTCGCTCAAGATTCGCCTCGCCGACATAGATGATTTGTTTATCATCAATCAATCCTTCAATCTGCTTTTGCCAATAGCCGCCCGTCTGATAGCTCCTTCCGGCGATAACGAGTTTTGCGCCGGCTTGTTTCGCGGCCTCAATGGCAATGTGCACGCCTTTTTCTTCAACAATTCTTCCAATGTAGAGAAAATAATCTTCCGGTTTAGCCTTATAGGAGAAAAGCTTTGTATCAATGCCATGATAAATGTTTGCAAACCAATTCAGATCCGGAAGCTGTTTTCGCTGTGCATGAGAGAACGAAACATAATAATTTGATTTGAATTTGCGCAAAAATGGTTTCAGCTCATCGCGAATAGGGCTGTGAACGCTGACAACCGTTGGAACATCCACGAGCCCTGTAAAGAAGGCCGTTTTTAATGTGAAATGCGAGTGAATAATATCGAGATGCTTCGCAAACTCATAGCACTCAGAGATGAGTAACTCTGTGGAATAGGTTCGTTCAAAATCACTTATCTCCGGAATATCGAGATAGCTCTCATTGACTGCGTGAAGCTTCGCATCGGTTTTTGAGTCTCCGGAAGCGAAGAGATGCATTTCATTTCCGGCATGTTGCATTTCATCACAAAGCGTTCCAACATGGCTGTAGATGGCTTTATTTGAACGACGCGTGGTTGCGTTAAGAGGGGAAACAAGCTGAGCTATGCGCATAATCAAGAAGGGTTAGCCGGCAACTTTTGCAAAGAGAGTTAAATATTGTTTGTGCACGCGACTTGGATCGTGTGTTTTGTTTACATAGGTGAAGAACGTACTGTTTTGTTTTTTTCCCATGAGCTTTTGCATTTTTTTTACAACATCCTTTGGCTTGTCGAAGTCGGCGATCCAGATACCGTTTTTTGTTTTTCGATACTCATCAACCCATCCAACATTCTTAGAAATAATGGTTCCCGTTCCTTGGCAGGCGGCTTCCAGGATGACATGCGGTGACACGTCAAACTTGGAGGGAAGGAGCATAAGATCCATATCGCGATAGAATTGCGCGAGCTTTGGGGTTTTCATGAGTCCGTGAACAATGACGCGCTTCCGGTATTCATTTTTCAGCGCAAGCATTTTATTCGTTTCCGGAATACGGGTGACCGAATGAAATTCCCAGGTGAGTTTTTGCTTTTGTGCCTCGCGCGCTACGGCCAAAAATGCCGGGTGATTTTTGATGCGATCCCAACGGGCGACAATACCAATACGTTTCACCGCCGATTTGGAAGGGGCTTTAGCTACTTCGCACAGACTTATGGGCATCGGGAGCGGAATAATGTGGCAATGTGACTTCGGGACTTTTCCGATCAGCGCTTCATAGGCTTTTCGGCTGAAATCATTCAGAAATATTTCATGCGCGCCATAGTCGGTGAGATTGCGTTCCATGGCATACATGAGACGGCGCCCCGCTTGGGAAAAATAATCTTTGTAGATTTGAATTTCTTTTTTCCAGATGCCGGCATGTTGCATGACGACAGGAATTCCTTCTTCATACGCGGCGCGAAGAAGCACCCAAGCATGAAGAGCGAATCCATTCAAAAAAAGAAGATCGGGTTTTTCTTCCCGTATGATGAAACGGATGATGTCGATTTCTTTACGTAAGATTTTTACAGGAGACTTTACCGATTTCGCGTTTGTGATTTTTTTGTATGCTTCGTAGGAGATCTTCGCTTCCCAAAAACGGCGGTTTTTACTTGCTCCTAAAAAGCGCGCTTTTGGAGGGCCGCTTTTTGTTCCAACTCTTTGAATGCCGACCCAGGTGTGTCCGTTTGCGACCAGTGAAGCGGACAAATCACGAGCAAAACGTGCGGGGCCTCCCTGTGGCGCTCGGCTCGCGCCAGGAATATTTGAGGGGTATTCGTTCGAAAGGATAATCATAGCGCGGATCGGCTGCCGATGCCGAAAATCAGAATAAGTATGCGATAATTCCCTCTTAATGTCAATCCTTCTTAGCCTTTATGACTTGCGCAAATGTTTCTAAATAGCGGTCAAGAACCTTTGTTTTGTTCATGTGTTTTTTCGCGTACTGAAAAAATTCCGGGGAAAGATTTTTTCCTTTCAAGCGCTTCATTTTTCGAATGGTTTCATCTGGGTCGGTAAAGCTGTCGATCCAAATTCGATTTTTTGTTTTTTCAAATACGCTCCGCCAACCGACGTTTTCTGCGATAATCGTTCCGATGCCGCGGCTTGCTGCTTCAATAACGACATGTGGCATTACATCGTACAGCGAAGGGAGCAGAGCGATATCCATTTTATCGTAAAAAGAAAACAGCTCCGGCTTTTTCATGGGCGGATGTACCGTGACGTATTTTTTGTAGATACGTCCAAGCCGGCGTTTTGGATGTGCCGGGAATGCGCAGACAGCATGAAAATCCCAAGGGAGTTCAAGTTCATGCGCTCGTTTCGCGACGGCGTAAAAAGCTTTGTGATTTTTAATGCGATCCCAGCGGGCCACGATGCCAACTTGAACGCGCTCATCTTTGTGTTTTGCGTGACGCCTTGGATGGAGCGGGGGAAGCGGCTGTGGAATCACGGCGTGAGGCTGTATTGGGAGCGGTGCAATAATCTTTTTGTATTGTTCGCGGCTTGTTTCATTTAAAAAGATTTCCAAATCCGCGTAGCGAGAAATGTCGCGTTCCATATCGCAAAGTAATTTCCGTCCCGCGGGGCTGTACAGATCGCGGTAGAGATCAATTTCAATTTTCCAAAGGCCGCCATGTTTCATCACAAGCGGAAGCTGAAGCTCTTGCGCGGCGGCCAGCATAAGCCATCCTTGCAAACTGTAACCGTTTAGAAAGACGATATCCGGCTTCATGCGTTTCATGAGCCGTTTCATTCCTTCGATTTCCGGTCGCAAAATCTCCCGAGGATCTCCCTGGGTTGGCGCTTTAACAATGGCCGTCGCGCTTGCCGAAGGAAAAAAGTACGTAACGAATATTTGTCGTTTTTTATCGTAGATCTTTCTAAAGAAAGGTTTTTTTGCGCGCGTACCTCGATAACAAACGCCTATCCAAACATGGCCTTGTAGGGCTGCATGCGGGCCAAGGAGAGCGGTTAAGTTTCCCGTTCCTCCGCCTCCGGCTTGTTCGGCTCCCGGAATATTCGTTGGCACGTCATTGGCTAATATACGCATAAAGGAGGATGCATTGATTTACGCCCTATGCTACCATGAAGCTGAATTTATCAATATTTTCATGTCCTCTTTTCTATGAAAGAACAACATGAGTTCGTTATAGGCATTGTGCAGCAAGCCGTTCAAAATCTCGTTTTTTACGGAGTTGTTTCTCTTTTGGTTGGTATTCTCATCATTATCTATCCGAATCTTCTTGGGATTCTTGTTGGATTGATGTTGGTTGTCGCCGCGGTGCAAGCATTCCGTTTTGCTTATACATTGAATAAGTACAGCAGAATCAAGTTAGGATTTTAAGCATTCGTTTTTTCGTATGGCAAAGCAAGAAACAGCGACATTTGGCGGTGGGTGTTTTTGGGGCGTTGAAGAACTGTATCGGCAAGTGGATGGCGTTCTTTCCACCACGGTTGGATTTATGGGCGGGACGGTTGCAAATCCGTCGTATGAAGACGTTTGTACGGGGGCAACGGGTCATGCTGAAGTGCTTCAGCTTGTCTATGATCCCGCAAAAGTTTCTTATGAGGAATTGCTAAAAAAATTTTGGGAGAATCATAATCCGACGACATTGAATCAGCAGGGACCGGATGTGGGGACGCAATATCGTTCTGTGATTTTTTATCACACGCCCGAGCAAAAAGAACTGGCCGAAAAATCAAAAGAGGCGCAGACACAAAGTGGAAAGTGGAAAAATCCCGTTGTGACAGAAATCGTCCCCGCGGCGCCTTTTTGGAAAGCAGAGGAATATCATCAGCAATATCTTAAAAAGCATGGGCTTGGAAGCTGTCATGTTTGAGAAAGGAAGGCATGTTTTTTTCCTTTTGAAAGAAACAGGGTGATCTAGACGTATTATTTCATGAGCTATGACTGAGCCTGGACGTTCCGAGCCGACGAATGAAGAGCTTGTTGCACAAACCTTAAAAGACAGAGATGTCTACTCGGTACTCATTCACAGATTTGAGCGCCCGCTTTTACGGTACATCAAGCGTCTTACGAATGTGGACGAAATGGGCGCGGAAGATATTCTGCAAGAGGTTTTTATTAAAGCCTATGTCAATCTTCGCGGATTCGATCCGGCGCAAAAATTCTCCTCGTGGATTTATCGCATCGCTCGAAACGAAGTTATCAGTCAATTTCGAAAGCGCGATCGGCGACCGGAGGGACATACATATGAACTTGGTGAGGATGTGATTAACCGTTTGCGCGACGATATGGATCTTTCAAAAGACATTGACCGCGCGTTTCTTCAAGAAGCTATGGCGGACGCTCTGTCCAAAATGGATGCGAAATATCGAGAAGTTCTTGTCTTGAAATATTTGGAAGAAAAAGATTATTCTGAAATATCGGATATTTTGCAGAAACCGGAAGGCACGATCGCGACGCTTTTGCATCGCGCGAAAAAACAGTTAAGAGAATCCGCAAATCTCCTTTCTATCAAAGAAGCATTATGAGCAACAAAGAAATAAGCCAGGATGTGCTTGAGCGCATTCAAAAAGAGGGGATACAGCCCAAACCCAAATGGGAGTTTTTGCTTAGAGAATGGGTAATATGGGTCTTGGCAGCCGTCTGCGTTCTTGTGGGCGGAATTGCTGTTTCCGTTATTTTAACTCTGCTCGTCACAGATGGTCTTGGTTTGGCATTTTTTCAAGCGCCTTCCAAAGGACTTATTTTGGCGGCAATGCCATATGTTTGGCTTGTTCTTTTAGTCAGCTTTCTTCTTGTGGCTGAATATAATATTCGTCACACGAAGCGCGGGTATCGATATCGTTGGGCAAGTGTTTTTGTGGGCGTTGTGCTTCTCAGTATTCCGCTTGGCTTAATTTTCTTTAAAATCGGCTGGGGTGAGAGAGTTGAACGCGCCTCGCAGCGGATGCCTTTTTATGAGCGTCTTGCGGAACAAAGGGAAAATATTTGGGAACATCCGGAGGGTGGCTTGATTCGTGGCGAAGTAAGCGATTGGTCGGCGGAGCTTCGCGTGATTCACTTACAAGATTCCGCAGGAAAAGAATGGACGGTTCTTTATAAAAAAGATGTTATGACGCCACGTCATTGGATTCCAAGCAAAGGAAGCTTCATTAAAGTTCTTGGCGAGCAAACGGCTGACCTTGAGTTTCAGGCGCGCGCGGTTCTTCCTTGGAACTTTGACCCATTGCTTCCCTTTGGAAGGCCGAGAATTCCTCCCCCGATCGCGCCATAAGTTTCACAAATAATCTTCCTTAAATCGATTTCTGGATTTGCACCGTCTCACATGATACAAAGTCACCATGCTTTTCACCCGCACTCTCGATAAGCCGCATCAGCGCGTCTTCCGCGTGCTTGCGCTTGCTCAACTCCTTTTTATCTCCGTTCTTGCGGTGTCGGTTTTTGCTGTTTCTTGTATTACGGAGAGCGGACCTATTCAGACCTCGGCTCTTCAGTGTAAAGCGCCTACATTAAATGATCTCGCAGCGCTTCCATCAAGCGTGCTCTTAGAAACAGATTTGCCTCGTGTTGCAGTCCTTCCTTTTGTTTTCATCGCTTTCCTGCCTCTGGCGTCCATCGCGCTGACATTCTTTCGAGAAAGAACAAGTGCATTTTATAGACAGCGCGCACGACAGCTCTTTTGGCTTTGGGGAAGATGCACTCCTTTTCTTTCAGGAGAGCATGCGTTTTTTCCATCGTTTTTCTCACGTTCGGATGCACTGCTTTTGGAAGTTTTGCCATGAACAAATACGACTCTCTATAAATCTTTATTGTATAATCTATGAACGCAGAAAATGGTTTTTTTCAGGGAATGAATCCGAAGGCGAGCTTTGGCTTTGGATTTGTCTCGGGCGTGGCTCTTGCAGCCATTCTTGGTCTCGTTTTAATTCTTACTTCCGGCCTGAGCTTGGGCGGAACGGCAAAGGGCGCTACCGTCGCCGTCGCGCCATCACCCGCAGCAGCTCCTGCTGCGGGTGATGTTGCCGCGCCAGCGGGTAATCCGGATCCTATTTCGAGCGATGATCATGTCCGCGGAGCAAAGAATGCAAAAGTAACGCTTATTGAGTACTCCGATTTCGAGTGCCCGTTCTGTAAGCAATTTCACAACACGCTTCTTCAAGCGATGCAGGACTTCCCAAATGATCTTGCTGTTGCCTATCGTCACTATCCTTTGAGCTTTCACCAGAATGCGCAGAAAGAAGCTGAGGCTTCCGAATGTGCGGCTGAGCTTGGCGGAAATGATGCCTTCTGGGCCTTTCACGACAAGGTTTTTGAGCGAACGACTTCAAATGGTACGGGCTTTGCTCTGACGGATCTCGGTCCTTTGGCAAAAGAGATCGGACTTGATCAGACAAAATTCCAAAACTGTCTTGATAGCGGCAAATACGCGCAAAAAGTCATGGACGAAGAAAACTCCGGTACGAATGTTGGTGTAACCGGCACGCCGGGAACCTTCCTTGTTGATGCAAACGGAAACTCGCAGCTCATTTCGGGCGCTGTTCCTTATGCAAACTTGAAATCCGCCATTCAAGCGGCTATCGGGAATTAAACAAAGGAAAAAGAAAAACACCCCGTTTCTTACGGGGTGTTTTTCTTGATTGATTTAACAACTAAGCTCAAGTCCAACGGGCGCATGATCCGAACCGAGAACAGTTGTTTCTATCCAAGCGTTTTTTACATACTTCTCAAGTTCCTTGCTTATGAAGAAATAATCAATTCTCCAGCCAACGTTACGGTCGCGTGCGCGCGTTTTCATATCCCACCAAGAATACTGTTCACCGCCTTTCTCGAACATGCGGAACGTATCGATGTAGCCTTTTTGTACAAGCTTATCGATCCACTTGCGTTCAATTTCTAAAAAGCCGCTTGAATGTTCATTTTGTTTTGGATGCGTGAGATCAATTTCCTCATGCGCTGTATTTACGTCGCCGCAAAAAATAATCGGTTTCTTTTTTCGATAGCTTTCAATGAGAGAAAAAAACCGATCGTAAAATTCCAGCTTAAACGCAAGTCGCTCTGCGCCGGAACCTCCGTTTGGGAAGTAGACATTGAAAAGATAAAACGGTTCGTATTCGAGAAGAACAATGCGGCCTTCCCCATCAAGAAACGGATCGCCGAAACTTGTTTCTCCGAAGATAGGCGATTCTTTTGTGTACACAGCCGTTCCGCTATAGCCCTTTCGAATAGCCGAAGACCAATAGGATTCATAGCCTTCCGGATGAACGAGTTCTTGAGAAAGTTGCTCGACATGCGCCTTGGTTTCTTGCAAACCGACAATGTCGTATTTTCCGTCCTGAAACCAGTCAAAAAAGCCTTTTTTTTCAATGGCGCGGACGCCGTTTACATTCCAGCTGGCTAGTTTCCAGTGTTTTTTCATGTGCCCATCATAAACCGAGTTGCATAAGGCGTCGAGCCGCCGTATGATATGAATATATGAAAGTCCGAGATATCATGGAAACCAAACTTATTACGGTGCCCGTGGGAACCCCCTATGCGGACGTAATGAAAATCCTTCGAAACAATCACGTTTCCGGTGCGCCGGTTGTGGACGAGGAAGGTCATTTAGTCGGCGTTGTTTCGGAAAAAGATTTGTTTCGTATTTTGTACCCGTTCTATCAAAGCTATTACATGCATCCGGAGCAGTACGTAAATCATGAAGAGCGCGAGAAGAAGGCAGGTGATATTCGCAAACATCGCGTGGAGATTTTTATGTCCCCATCGCCCTTTACCGCGGAACCGGATATGCCGATTATGCAGGCAGGGGCGCTCATGCTTTCAAAAAAAGTTCATCGGCTTCCGGTTGTGGAGGAAGATAAGCTCGTCGGTATCGTAAGTCGCGGTCGCATTTACCGAACCGTGATGGACATGAATTATAAAGATTTTATTGCAACGGAATAGCTCATGACCATGATTCCGTTGTTGTTGCTCGGTCTTGGATTCTTTCTCCTGGTTCGATCTTCAGACTGGCTGATTGACGGCGCTTCGGTAGTCGCGAAGCGATTTCATGTTCCGGATCTCACGATCGGACTCACGATCATCGCATTTGGAACCAGTGCTCCGGAACTTGTTGTGAGTTTAATCGCTGCGTTTACCGGAAGCGGGGATTTGTCTGTTGCAAATATCATTGGCTCCAATATTGCGAACATTCTTCTTATTTTAGGCGTGGCTGCGATTATTTATCCGCTTACGGTTAAGCGTTCAACAACGTGGAAAGAAATCCCTTTTAGCCTTCTCGCTATCGTTATTCTTGGCGTAATGGCGCTCGGTTCTTTACATACAGGTATCGCAACCTTCCAGCGTTCTGATGGAATCATCCTCCTATCTTTCTTTGCACTTTTTATGGCGTATATGTTCAAGATGGTTCGAGACGGGAGTCGTCCCGCGGACTTGAAAGACGTTGAAGTGAAACGCATGAAAATGAAGAAGGCTGTTTTACTTACGGTTGCTGGTATTATTGGTTTTGCTTTGGGTGGACGCGCCGTTGTTTCCGGTGCGGTTATGTTGGCGCGAAACTTCGGTCTGTCCGAAAGATTGATTGGTTTAACTATTGTTGCCATTGGCACATCTTTGCCTGAATTAGTGACTTCTGCTGTTGCAGCGTTTAAACATCGGGCTGATATTGCCGTGGGAAATATTATTGGTTCCAATATTTTTAATATTTTTTGGATTCTTGGGTTTACAGCCACCATTCGTCCCATTTCCGTTCCCGTGAATATTCTTGGTGATATTTTCGTTGCGATCGGCGCGACGCTTCTTCTCATGCTTTTTCTCTTCATCGCTCCGCGAAGGCGTCTTGATCGTGTGGAGGGTTCACTTCTTTTAGCGTCTTATTTTGGCTATCTCGTGTATCTTGTCGTAGCGCGATAAGGAACGGAATGTGCTCTTCGTGTTACAATAGCTCTATCTATGCATAAACGCGTTGGAGCGTATCTTCAAAAGACGCTCAAAGGAGAAGAGACGCTCGCTACGTCGCTTGATCCGCGTTGCCGCGTAACGTTTATGCTTCCCGCGTATGGAGAGCCTGTATTGCGGATTTTGGAAGTACTGGAATCGATTTTGCATATGCAAGATGCAGGTTCTTTGAGTGAAGTTATCTGCCTTGTAAACAATCCGGAAGATGATGGAACGGAGCGAGAGCGGAAAGCGCGGCGGATGAATACGCTCCTTCTAGAACTTCCAGTTTGGCGGAATGCGGATGCGTTTTTTGGCGCACATCGTTTTTCACAAGAAATTATTGAGAGAGCACAAAATATTCGAGAACATCTGCCGGTGTACGTGATTGATAAAAGTCATATGGGCAAAGAATTGCATGCCGGCAATGTCGGTCGCGCGCGCAATCGCGTGCTTGCGGAAGCGGTTCTTCGCTATGAACGCGCGGGAAGAGAAGGTCTACTTGTTTCCACCGATGCGGATGTTCAATTTACGGATGCGCATTATCTTAAAAAACTTTTAGCTCTTTTTGATCAGGAGCCGGAAATCATCGCCGCTTCCGGAGGCGTGAATTTTGTATTTGATCCGGATACACAGGCGCCGGAAGAACGTGATCGCTTACGCGCGGCGTTTGATCGTTTTATTTTGGAACGTTCTTGGGCGGAGATTGAACGTTTTTTTAAAGGCGCTGAATCACAGATGGCGCCCGAGCAGGCTTTTTTTGGAAGCCACATGATTATGCGAAGTCGCCATGCGGCCGTGGTCGGAGGATTTGCACCGCTCGCAAAACACGAAGATACGCAACTTGGAAAAGCATTTCGTGCCTATGCGGTGAAAAATGGTTTTCGCGTTGGGAATGCTAAACGGCTTTTGCGCGCTCAAACGGCTTTGCGTGAATCAAATCGAACGGCCGCTTCTTTTCTTCCCGCGCTTTTACGTGATTTGGACGCGAGCAAGCAAGTGCAGCATCCGCAAACAGGGGAACGTGTACCGCTTACGCATGCGGTGGCGGAACAAGCATGCGAAAGACTTGAAATGTCTCACACGGGAAGGATTTTACAGCGAGAAATAGGGGATCTTTCAAGACTACTTTATAAAAACGCTCTGTAATTTTAGGTATTATTTGACTGTTCGGTTTTTGTTCGATACATTTTCGGTCTATGACGGACTTGTTTGATCATGCGAGAGATAAGCGAAAAAAGAGCTATCAGCCTCTTGCGGAGCGCATGCGTCCGAAGACTTTTTCCGATATTGCCGGACAAGCGCATTTAATTGCAGAAGGAAAACCGCTCCGAGCGCTGGTTGAACATGACGAAATTCCTTCGATGATTTTTTGGGGTCCGCCCGGCTGTGGAAAAACAACGCTCGCGAAAGTCATTACCAGACTAACAAAAGCTTCTTTTATTGAACTGTCCGCTGTATTGGCGGGCGTCGCCGATATTCGCCAGGCCGTTCGTGCAGCGGAAGATGCATTAAAATATCATGAACGGCGAACGATTCTTTTTATTGATGAAATCCATCGCTTTAATAAAGCACAGCAAGATGCGCTTTTGCCTTTTGTTGAAAATGGAACGGTGATTCTTATTGGAGCGACCACAGAAAATCCCAGTTTTGAAGTTATTTCCGCCCTCTTGTCGCGTACGAAGGTTTTTGTTTTTGAAAAGCTCACACGCGAAGATATTATTTCCGTTTTGAAACGCGCCTTGGAAGATGAGAAGTCGGGACTTGGTGGTGCGATCGTGCTTGAAGAAGATGCGATTACTTTGATCGCCGATCTTGCGGATGGAGATGTACGTAATGCACTTACGACTTTGGATATGGCGGTTAAAGCGCTTGCGCCCGATGAAAAAAAGCTCAGCGTCGAACAGATAAAAGAAACGGTTCAGCGAACGCATATTCATTATGATAAAAACGGAGAAGAACATTACAATATTATTTCTGCGCTTCATAAGTCTCTGCGCGGAAATGATGCGAACGCGGCTTTGTATTGGCTCGGCAGAATGCTCGAAGCCGGAGAAGATCCGCTGTATGTTGCGCGGCGTCTCGTTCGATTTGCTTCGGAAGATATCGGCGTTGCTGATCCGCAGGCACTTGTGCAAGCTGTGGCGGTTTTTCAGTCCTGTCATTTTCTTGGTATGCCCGAATGTGGGGTGCATTTGGCGCAAGCGATTGTCTATTTAGCGGAAGCACCAAAATCGAATGCGCTTTATATGGCTTATGGCCGTGTAAAACAAGATATTCAAGATCTTCCGCATGAACCGGTTCCGCTTCATTTGCGTAATGCACCAACCAAATTGATGAAAAATCTTGGATATGGAAAAGACTATGTTTACACACCCGATGATCCGGACGCGGATCAAGAATTCTTACCGGAAAAGCTGAAAACGCGCTCGTATTGGCCAAAGAAGAAAAAGTAGAAACAAGCGCTTCCGCCTGCTATGATGCGGAAGTCCATGAGCAGCCGTTTTTTGTTTTCGGAGCGCCGAAAGAAGGGAACACCCAATATTATTCGCAAGCGTATTACGTTTGTGGCGGTTTTGTTGGCGCTTCCTCTTCTCGGAATTGTCATTCGTCTTTTTCAACTGCAAATTGTTGATGCGAAGACGTATAGCATTCTTGCCTCTGATCAACATGAAGTTGAGCAAGTCCTTGTTCCGAAGCGCGGAACGATTTATTTACGTGATCGTTGGGATGGAACCCTGCAACCCATCGCGAAGGACGAAGATGTGTGGCAGGTGTATCTTGTCACGCGCGAAATAAAAGACGATCAACAAACCGCGGAAGACCTCGCTCAGATTTTAGGAACGCCTGTTCCCGAGCTTGAACAAATCATTGCCAGCAGTACATATGCCGTTTTAACAAAAGATGCTTCGCAGGAAACGGTGGATGCACTGAATGCAAAACATATTCCGGGTGTAGGCATCACAAAAGCACAGACGCGTTTTTATCCGGAAAAAGGTATTGGTGGCCAAGTATTGGGTTTTGTGAATAATGACGACGAAAATAAGCGCGTAGGACGCTACGGACTTGAAGCCTCCCTACAGGATGAGCTCGCGGGTAAATATGGTTCTATTCTTTTGGAAAAAGATGCGGCGGGAAGGCGACTTACCCTCGGAACAACAAAACTTGAGGAAGCAAGCGATGGTTCGGATCTTGTTTTAACGCTTGATCGCACGATTCAATATGAGGCTTGCCGTCAAATCCGTGAAGCCGTGGGCAAATTTCAAGCGGACTCCGGTTCCATTGTTGTATTAGATCCAAATAGTGGCGCCGTTTGGGCGATGTGTTCTTGGCCGGATTTTGAACCAGAGACCTATAACACCGTTGATGATATTTCCGTTTTTAATAATCCGGTGACATTTAGCCAATATGAACCGGGATCCGTTTTTAAGCCGGTAACAATTTCCGCGGGGCTGAATGAAAAACTTATCAATCCCGATACGACCTATGTTGACAAGGGAGAAGAGCATATCGATAATTTTACGATTCGAGATTCTGACAAACAGGCGCACGGCGTTCAGACGATGACGCAAGTCTTGGAAAAGTCCTTAAACCTTGGAACGATTTTCGTTGAGCGCCTTCTTGGAAAAGAGCGCTTCAAAAGCTATGTGGAAAAGTTTGGTTTTGGAAAAACGACAAATATTGAATTAGCACCTGAAGCAAAAGGGGATATTCGACCTCTCGCCAAACCGGGAGATATTTTTGCTGCGACGGCTTCATTCGGACAGGGTATTGCCGTGACGCCGATGCAACTTGTAACCGCTTATGCCGCTTTGGGAAATGGGGGGAAGCTTTATCGCCCTTATATTATCGACGAAGTGCATCATCCCGATGGAACGACGCAAAAAACCCAGCCTGAGGTTGTCTCACAGCCGATTAGCACACGCACCTCTCGGCTTGTTTCCGGAATGCTGGTAACCGTTGTTGAAAATGGCCATGGAGCCCAAGCGGGCGTTTCGGGCTACTATGTAGCCGGAAAAACAGGAACAGCACAGATTCCTGACTTTAAAAACGGGGGCTATCTCACGAATGGAACCATTGGTTCTTTTGCCGGTTATGCGCCCGCAAGCGATCCGAAATTCGTTATGCTGGTAAAAGTCGATCATCCGCGCACGGTGCAATATGCCGAGTCTTCCGCTGCGCCGGTATTTGGTTCCATGGCGAAGTTTCTCCTTTCCTATCTCCACGTGGAACCTGAGCGGCCTATTATCGAGAAGCCTCTAGCGCCGCTTCCTCCTTTGCCGACGGATGCCACAACGACGGATCCAACCCCCTAGGCTTTGCGTTCTTTTGATAACGTGTTTTGATACAAGGACTATGGCAAATATCACTCTGCTTCATCGCTGGCTCGGACAAACGGCTCGTATCGCCGTAAAACGAGAGAGACCTTTTGTTATTGCCATTACCGGAGCCGTGGGAAAATCCACAACGAGACAGGCTTGCGCGGCTATTTTGGAAGCGGATGGGAAAGGCGCGGATATGCGCGTATCACAAAAAAATTATAATAATGAACTCGGCGTTCCGCTGACGGTTTTAGATATGGCTTCGCCGGGACGATCTATTCTTGCTTGGCTGCACCTGCTTATTCGTTCGCTTAGCGTTCGTGTTGGACTTGTTCGCACCTGTCCCAAAATTTTTGTTATGGAAATGGGAGCAGATCATCCGGGGGATATTGCGTACCTCACGGGATTGGTTCCGCCCGATGTAGCAATTATAACAGCGGTAACGCCTGAGGCTACGGATGTAGCTCCGGTTCACTTGGAAAATTATTCTTCCATTGATGCTTTAGCGGAAGAAAAAGCGGCGCTGGTGAAAGCAGTGAATAAAAATGGAACGGTGATACTGAATGCAGATGATAAGCGTGTTTTTTCTATGCGCCATTTAACAAACGCGCATGTTCTTACCTTCGGTGAAGCCGACGGTTCCGTTGTGCGTATTGTTGGGAAACGTATTTTAACGAATACAGAAGAGCACGGAAATATGCCGGTGAGTTTATGCGTTACATTTGAAACCTATGCGCATCGCGAAACGCTCACGATTCCTGGCGTATTTGGCAGTCCGGTTGCGTATGCGCTTGGTGCCGCCATTGCGCTCGGTGCGGCAATGGATGTTCATGGAAGCGTAGACAATGAATTACCAAACTACTTTAAGCCGATGCGCGGACGCACAAGAATTATTCCTGGAATAAAACAAACGACGCTTTTTGATGATACCTACAATTCTTCGCCTGCGGCGGTTTTATCCGCATTACGAGATCTCGCTTCCGTGGAAACAAAACCGGGTCAGCGGAAAATTGCCTGCCTTGGAGAAATGCGAGAGCTTGGCGAAGATAGCAAGAAACTCCATCGAATGGTTGGAGCGGAGGCGGGACGTCTAGGGCTTGATTTTCTCGCAGTGAGTGGTATATTTGCGCACGCCATGGCGGAAGGTGCGTTGGCAAACGGTCTCTCCGAAGGTCAGATTCGCGTGTTCGATGACACGCCGGAAGCCGGAAGATTTCTCCAGGATTACATTCATCCGGGTGATATCGTTCTCGCGAAAGCTTCCCAAGGGACGCTTATGACGACAGGCGTTCGTATGGAACGCGTCATCAAAGAACTTATGGCAGAACCGCTTCGCGCAGAGGAATTACTTGTACGACAGGAGCTGGCGTGGACGAGAAAATAAAATATGGCCCGTTCGTTTAGTGGCTAGGACATCTCCCTCTCACGGAGAAGACAGGGGTTCGATTCCCCTACGGGCTACCATCACCGATTCCGGTGTCCAGAAAAAACTCCCCAGAAGGGGAGTTTTTTGTTTTTTTAAATATTTCCCCAAAACAAAACGGCCGCTCCAAGAGTTTGGAGCGACCGGAAGTGTGTAGGGCTTACTTGCCCGTGTCTTTGGAGGCTTTTTCGGCCTCCAAGAAATCTCGCGCGAGATCTTCAGCTTCGTCGGCGCTGGAGCAGTGTTTGATGCTCAGCGGCGAGCTGAATCCGATAGAGGAGAAGAACATTCCCATTTTCGAGCCCGGTGTGGACGCGACGATGAGGAGCGTTGTGCCATGCTCATGCAGTGTGGCCATCAACTCACCAAAGAGCGGCACTGCGGTGCTTTCATAGCTTTCGACTTCCATCGCATCCACGACCCAGACCGAGAGAGGGGTCTCGAGCGTGAAGATGTTTTGGAACTCCTCGCGAATTTCTGCGACGATCGCATTGTCGATGTATCCGCGCAGACTTGTCTGTGTGAAGCCATTGAGGATGCTGTAATGCGTTCTATGAGCCTTGCTGACGATGGCTTTCAATGTCTGCTCGGAGATCTTTTTTTCGAACATCTTTTCCCTCCTTTGGGAACGAACTAGAGTGTCTCGAATGGAAGCGGTTTTTGCAGCAGTGCGGAAAGCTCTGGGCCGCTGCGGACGAGGGTAAGACGAATGTTTGCATTGTTCGCGAAGCGCTGTATCACCATGGCGAACAGTTGATTCGTGGAATGCAGGACGAGGCCCTTGCCTCCGGCTGCACTGAATTCTTGCAAGAGTTTCAGAAACACTTCACGCGCTCCTTTGTCGAATGTTTCCAGCTTGGAAGCGTCTACGATCCAGTAGGTTGATCGAGGGAAATGTTTACGCACTTCCTCTCCGAGTTCGTTGACGGATTCGGCGCTGAATACGCCGCGAAGCCAACTGATAATTCTTCCTTGGAACGCGCTTTGTGTTGTTCTTGAAGCGCCTCGAGAGAACTGCCCACGAAGCGGATTTTCGTTGCCCATGCCTCCTCCAAACATTGAAAAGGACTCATGCGAATCTGTCAGAAAAATCCGTTTTTGTCAATGGCTGCTGATTAGGATAGGCTTAGGCAATGTCTGAACAAATCCTTTTAGAAAAAGCGACCAAAAATATCCAACAAATTCTTTCGGGGGCGCTTATGCTCAAACAGGAAGAGACGGTTTTAGTTGTCTATGATACGGAAACGCGTCTGTCCCGCGTGCTTACGGAGGCGTATCGGCGGGCGGCTCCGGATGGCGTTTTTCTTGATTTTAATGAAGCCGGAGATGCGGGAGTGAAATCGGCAATCGCTGAGCGGCGGGCGGGAGATCTTGTTGTTTTGATTCAATCTACCAATTTTCGCTTGAATGAGTTTCGTATTCGCATTGAATTATTCAAGCACGAGCTTAAGACGATCGAGCACATGCATTTAAACCGCATAACGGAAGAACAAGAAGAACGTTATATCGATACGCTCGCTTACGATCCAAGTTATTATCGTCCGCTTGGCCATGCCTTGAAACACCGCCTCGATGAAGCGGAAGAAGTTGTCGTTGAATGTGAAGATACCGTTTTAACCTATGCATCAAGGATGAAGTCGGCGAAATTGAATATTGGAGATTATTCCGAAATGCAAAATGTCGGCGGTACATTTCCCATTGGAGAAGTTTTTACGGAGGCGGAAGATTTGACGGCGATAAACGGCGAAGTAAAGATCTTTGCTTTTGCGGGATTGGATTTACTGGCTAGAGAATATCCACCGTTTTTGGTGCGCATTCAAAATGGCATTCTTGAAGCGGGAGAAGACGCGCCGGAAGAATTTTTACGTGTGCTTGATTTGATACGGGAAGACGAACCTGTTGTTGTGCGAGAATTCGGTCTCGGCTTGAATCCTGCCATTGGAAAGGGAAGACCGCTTGATGATATGACGGCTTTTGAGCGGATGAAAGGATTACATTTATCCCTCGGTGCGAAACATGGAATTTATAAAGAGATTGCAAAAAAAAGAGGACGCTATCATGTTGATGTTTTTGTCGATATAAAACGCATTCTTGTGAATGGAAAGCCTTTGTTTGAGAATGGGGATTTTACAGAAGTATCCTAATCGGTTCGTAACTTTTCCTGTGAATGGAGCATGGTCCAAGTTTGCGTAGCGCTTCTTGGTGTTTTTTGGTTCCATAGCCTTTATGATCTGCGAAACCGTAGCCCGGGTGAATTTCATCCATTTTTTCCATGAGAATATCTCGATGAACTTTTGCAATGATGGATGCGGCGGCAATAGACTTAACGCGCCGATCTCCGCCGATAACGGATGTACAAGGAACGCTGATTTCCGGAATAGTAAACCCATCGCTTAAAACAGCTTGCGGAGCGACTCCCAGATTTTCAAGCGCGCGTCTTGTGGCGAGGAAAGAAGCTTGGCGAATGTTTATGTGGTCAATTTCTTCCTGCGAAGCGACGCCGACGCTCCAAGCGATCGCTTTCTTTTTTATTTGTTCAATAACGCGCATGCGCTGTGCCGGCGAGAGACGTTTTGAATCTCGGATAAGGCGAATGCGCGAGTGAAGAGGAAGAATAACGGCTGCGGCAAATACAGGTCCCGCCCAAGCACCACAGCCAGCTTCATCAACGCCGGCGATGATTTCAAAGCCTTTCGAGATGAGGTCTCGTTCATAATGAAATGTTGGAATGGGAATAGCTGCCACCATAAAACGTAGCGTAGACGGAGAACTGCGGATTGACAAAAGGCTTGTTATAAGGTTATTTTCTTTACACAAAGGAGGAAGATATGTCTTCTCGTAAGAAGTCGGATACAGCCAGTAATTCCAAAAAGGCGGCCGACGAACTGCCTTGGGATGGTCTCAGGTTCATCCCTGGACGCCTTTCCGATCTGGAGCGTGTCGAGGACCTGATGTTTCGCGAGGTGTTCGATTCCAAGGAGGATGTCGACGAACAGCAGCCGCCCAGGCCGCCAACGAAGATCGATCCCAAAGCTGTCCCCGGACGCCTTTCGGACTCGGATTCTGTCGAGAACTTCTGGGCGAAGAACTTGCCCGATCCCGAATAGCCCTCTCGTTCGTTTCTTGCCCCCACCGATTCTCGGTGGGGGCGTTTTATTGACGGAAGGAAGAGCGTGCGAGAGCATAGAGGTATGCGAATTCTTGGCATTGATTTTGGGGACGTACGTATTGGTTTGGCTTTAGGCGACTCGGAAGCGCGTATTGCTTCGCCGCTTGATGTTTTGGTTGTAAAAAATGAAGAACAGGTGATTCGTGATTTGCTGGACTTGATTCAACAAGAACGTATTGAAAAAGTTGTAATCGGTATTCCGCATTCTCTGCGTGATCGCGCGCGATCTGAGCAGGCGAAGCACACGATGGATTTCGCGGAAAAATTACGAGAAGCGGGGATAGATGTTGTTGAAGAAGATGAAACAATGACTTCAAAACTCGCGGCGCATCAGGCCACGGAAGCCGGCTTGAAAGGAAAGCGAGATGATTTGGCGGCGGCGGCTATTCTCCAGTCCTATTTGGATAAACGCTAATGGGCTACATACGCGATACCGTTTTTATATTGAGAAGCGAACCGTTTCGCGAAAGTGACACGCGTCTTTCCATGTATGGACGCGAATATGGAAAACATATTGCTGTTGCTCGCGGTTCAAGAAAACTTTCCGCAAAACATCTTGGACATTTAGAACCGCTTACAAAAGTGGAAGTAATGATCGCAGAGGGCGTGGCCTTTGATAAACTGGCCGTCGCACGGCTTCATCCGCCCGAAGGACCAATTCGTGATCGTTTAGGCGTCATGACGATTGGCGGGATGTTTGTTGCGCTGGTTGATCAAATGACGCGACCCGGTGTTCGGGACCCGAGTGTTTTTGATCTTATTGAAGATGTATTGAATACGCTCGCGCAACTGGAACATGTCCCAACGCGGGAACGCGCGCGGCTTTTATACGCGGGCGCTTCGTTTCGACTTTTATACTGTTTGGGATCGGGGCCGGAATTAAAAACTTGTATGCGCTGTCGGGAAGCTTTGGAAGAGCCGGTTTATGCGCATCCGTCTTTGGGAGGTTTTTCTTGCCAAGCATGTTCGCCCGCATTGCGGCAGGAAGGTATTTTCGGATCTCGTCTTCCGCTTCACGGTCTTAAATTGCTGCGGATTCTTGCAAAACGTTCAACGGCAGAGCTTATTCCTCTCGCGATAGAAGTTGGGCTTATTCAAAAAATGTCTCAGCTCATTGATGCCTTTTTTTCACATACGCCTCTTTGGAACGGGGAAAAGACCAGCGATCGTGTTACGGTTTATTTTGAGTAAAAAAATCGCTTTGCGGAGTTTGTTCAGGGCGGATAAGATGAAGCTGGTTTTGTAGGGTTAAGGGGTTATAGCATAGCTGTCGTGTAATGTGCGGAATTTGGTAGTAATTATGAAAACACTTTATATAAAAACGAATTAGACGAAATTTATTTTTCAATTAGTACCATGAAAGGATATTATAAGCTTCCAACAATTAATTATAGAATTGCCACACATGAAGGTACGGCGAGTCGTAGACTAGCAAGTCAAGCAAATGAACTGTTGCCAATGCCTATTGAATCTGTACCGGATGAATGTAAAAAAGATTTTACAAATCTAAAAAGATTGATTGAAGAAACGCTGAATAATCTTCCAAGGAACAGCGGGCTTATGGTTCCGGTCCGACTTGCCAATATTCACAACAGCACTGCAGTGAAATATATAAAACTTTTAATGGAAATCGAATATAAAACTACTGGAAACTAAAAAACATTGCTTAACACGGCATATCCAGCTCATAAGTTCACAAACTTAATAAATTGTTTTTCTCTAACATCAATCTATGAAAAAACCAATCTATATCTGTACAGCCTTAATTGTAATAATTCTTGGAATTGGTTTTTATTTTTACGGTCTTAGGCCAGCAATAATAGTAAAAAAATGTTCGCTATCGGTTCAAAAATTGCTCAAAACAGATGGTCTGGTGGCCCAAACATTAGTAAAAGATTCTGAGGATCGATATAATTTTAGCTACAACAGGTGCCTTCATGACCATGGACTTAAAGACTAGTTCATTAATCTTGTTTAGCTAAATTTACCATTGTTTTACTTTGGTAAATGCCAGATATTCCTAAAAATTAATTAAAGTATCCTTTTCCTTTTTTTTGGCTATTGCTCAATCGTTTTTAAAAATGAATTTTTTTAAAACAGTTTTTTATTAAAAGACGAGAGAAGGGAAATGCATCAAAACGCCGATTGTCCAGAGCCCCTCCCCTCCATTTCCTAACAAAACCTTGCTAAACCACTTTTCCCGTGTTTAAATGATTTTTGTACCTTAAAACAGTGTTTCATTTGTGTTCGGCAGCAAGAAAGGAACAATGTGATTCATACCTCGATGGCATGGCGTAAGCCTGGGCGCGTTCTCGATCTGGACTTTCGACATCGGAAGTTCTTCGTCGGAAATGTTCTCAGACTTGGGCAGTTCTCTTTGTTCGGACCAATGAAGTCGGCTGCACGTAAGGAGGAAGAATTCGAATCGTGTCCAAGAGAGGTTCTGGAGCTTGCGTTGAAAAGGCGGTCGATTCGCTTGGAGAAACCCTTGCTCGGAAAGTATGTACGCCTAGCTCTCGGCTGGAATGTGACGCTCAACACGTTTCTGCGGATGCGCGTGGAGGACATGGTGCGTTGGGATGATGTCCGATCCTTCGGAAGAACGCTTCGGGAGGATATCGCTTCGGGGCGGCTGTCGGTCGAAGATCTTCGGCTTCGAGCGCTTCATATTCTCAAGTGGGAGCTGCAAGAACTCCTTTGTATAGAGGGTGCCTTTTGGCTCAAGGATCAAACGGCGGCGGGTTTCCATGTTCGTCACGTTCGTTCGCGCGAAGGAAAACTATTTTTCATTCTCGATGCCGAGCAGCTTCGCTTGGTTGCCATCCACAAACCGGCGGATTTCAACCGCACGCGGGCTTGTCGAGGAGCGAGGCGGAAGGCCTATCTCCTTCGGAAAGCTATTCAACGTGAGGAAGAATACGAACTTTTTTAGGAACAATACTTCTTGGCGCCTCCACCTCGGAGGCGTCTTTAATTTGACGAAGTGCGTTTTTCGCTTACAATAGCCCTATTATGGATGTACAAATCAGCCAGTTTTCCAAGCATGTTGGTGAAAAAGTCACGGTAAAAGGTTGGGTCTATAATGTTCGATCGAGCGGATCCATCGCGTTTTTACAAATTCGCGATGGATCAAGCTTCACGCAAGCCGTGGTTGTCAAAGACCAGGTATCGGAAAAAGCTTGGGAACAAACAACGCAAATCACGATTGAAAGCTCCCTGATTATCATGGGGGAAGTCTCAAGGCATCCAAAAAAAGAAGGCGTGTTTGAATTACAGGCGACGGAACTTTCCATCGTGCAGCGCGCGGAAGAGTTTCCCATTGGAAAAAAAGAACATGGACCGGACTTCCTTCTTGATCAGCGCCATCTCTGGCTTCGCGTTCCGGCACAGTGGGCCATTCAACGCATTCGCAATGAAATTATTTACGCGACATATGATTGGATGCGAGAAAACGGATATTTGAAAATAGATTCTCCTATTTTTACGCCGAATGCCTGCGAAGGCACGACCGAGCTGTTTGAAATAGATTATTTCGGAGAACGCACGGCGTATTTGTCGCAATCGGGTCAGCTGTATCTTGAAGCCGCTATTTCTTCGGTTGGACGCTGTTTTGACTTCGGACCCGTTTTTCGCGCGGAGAAATCCAAGACGAGACGACATTTGACGGAGTTTTGGATGATGGATGCAGAAGCGGCTTTCGTTGAACATGAAGAAAACATGCAGATTCAAGAGGCGCTTATTATTTTCATCGTTGGACGCGTTCTTAAGAATTGCCACAAGGAATTAGAAATTCTTGAACGTGATGTTGAGGCCTTGGAAAAAGTGCAAGCGCCCTTTATTCGCATGACGCATGCGGAAGCGATTGCGAAGCTTCGAACGTTGGGAAGCGATATCGGTGATATGGATGATCTTGGAGCGGATGATGAAACGATCTTAACCAAGGAATTTGATAAGCCGATTTTTATCGAAAAATATCCGGCGGCGGTGAAGGCGTTTTATATGAAGCCTGATGCAGAAGATTCAACGCGCGTTTTGAACTCAGACTTACTTGCACCGGAGGGCTACGGAGAAATTATCGGGGGTTCGCAGCGCGAAGATGATCATGACGCTTTACTTGAGCGTATTCGCAAACATGGATTGTCTGAAAAAGATTTTGGATGGTATCTCGACCTTCGAAAATACGGTTCCGTTCCGCATAGTGGCTTCGGATTCGGACTTGAGCGCATTACAGCTTGGATTTGTGGCATTCATCATGTACGCGAAACGATTCCATTTCCAAGGTTAATCAATCGTCTTGAACCGTAGGTGCGTGTGGCGGGTTCCCGGTAAATCTTGTAAACTCCTTTCTATATGGCGAAAAAAAGAAAGGGCGGATGGATTGGGTTGATTATTCTTGCCTTCATTATGGGCGCGATTGCCATGAAGGTCGTTCAAGTGAATTCAAACGGAGCGGCTAGCAACGGAGCTAACGCAGTCAAAACGGACGCTCAGCCGGCTACGACCGCAACGGGAACAGAAGTCCTTATCGGCGTTCCGCATCCAAGTGCAGCGTCCGATACACTTTATCGCTTTCTTTTTTCTTCAGGGGAATTAAAAGCAGAAACGCCGCCCGTTGGTTGGCGTGTCTCTTCTATCGAAAAAGTAAATGATATTCATATTCAACCGCCGGAAAATCCGGATGGAGCTTTTCGCTTGGTTGGAAGCGGGGATTGGGATGTCGTTCTTCGTGCTGAAGACGGGCGCCGCTATACGGAATTACAATTCATCGGTTTGTTAAATGGTCAGACCGCTGCTGTCGCTGGAAGAAAAGACGGTATTCCTAAAATCCTCATCGTTCATCGAAATAGTTTTGTAAAAGAAGCCTATGATTTTCCTGAGTTTGCGAATATACAAGGTATTCATGAAGGCGCTCTTTGGATTACGACGGCAAACCCGGGACCTGGGCTTGAATCGCCACAGCAGGGCCCATCCTCGGCTGTACGCATTGATGCAAACGGAGATATCACCGTTGTAAAAACGGATGACAATGTGATTCTTCACGTGCTTCCCGGGCCTTCACAGACGCTCGCGTATCTTTTTGACGGAGGTGCGTATCAAGCAGAGTCCGGTTCCTATCACTGGGAGGGAACGGGCCATCCGCTTATTTGGATAGACGCAACGCATCTTCTTGTGACGGATGGAAAAGTATTAAAGATGGTTAATCTTCAGGAATCAAAACAAGACATCATTGGAGAGCTCGACGGCGTTCCTGAGGTTGCCTCTCTTTCGAACGTAAATTGATACTGTGATACAATCGCCTTATATGCTTTCTCCACTTCCTCGTGAACTTCCTGTTGTTTGGCTCCGTGTCTGGATCGGTATCGGCGCTTTCGCACTTCTCATTGCTATTGTCGTGCCCGCGCTTCTCGCAACGTATGTTACGCAAGAACTCGGTCGGAAGCAGGCTTGCGAGCACGGACAAAGCACGCAATGTAATCCAAGCTTTGTTTGGGTGCTTAAAGACGCGGCTGATCAAGCGGCTCAAGAGACCCTGCAGGGCGATCAAGCTACGGATATGACCGCGCCTGTGGAGACGGAGCGTTATATGCGAACTTCCGATACGGCGCCTTCTGTTGATTCCGTGGATATTGGCGGAGCGACGCTAACAGATTCTGTCTATACCGCTCCGGCGGGAAGTGATTTGCATTTAACGGCGGTTGTATCAGGATCTCCGCAAAGCGTGGAGGTTTATCTTATAAACAAAGGAACGGAAACCGCCGGTGTCGGAACACATGTCGCAACCATGAATAAAACGGCGGATGGCATGTATGAGCTCACCTATACGGTTCCCGTGGGCTTGTCTGCCGATCTTGAGTTTCGAGCGGTTGGCGGGCCAAATGAGTATGGTTCTCTTCTCGTAAATATTCGTGAGCAGAAATAACAAAATAAGAAGGAAAAACGCTCCATTGACCAGAGGAGCGTTTTCAAGCATCATTCAGGCAATATGACGCGTATTTTTACCACAAAAACGATCGAAAAGGTTGATTCGTCCGTGACCCTGAAGGGTTGGGTGGATAGCCACCGTGATATGGGAAAACTGGCCTTTATTGATCTTCGCGATATGAAGGGTTTGGTTCAAGTTGTTCTCGTCCCGGCAGAGCTCGATGAGGCGAGTCAAAAAGCGATGCAACTTTTGCGTCCGGAATTTTGTATTGAAATTGAAGGCATCGTTCAGAATCGAGGCGCAAAACAGGTAAATGCAAATCTCCCTACAGGCGGCATTGAGATTCTGGCAAAACGGATTGTCATTTTGAATGAATCAAAAACACCCCCATTTGAATTGCAAGACACAAAGCCCGTGAATGAAGAATTGCGTTTGAAATATCGTTATCTTGATTTACGTTCTCCACGCATGAAGCAGAATCTTATCTTACGTGATCGTGTTATGACCTTCTTTCGCGATTACATGCATAAAGAAGATTTTCTTGAAGTTGATACGCCGGAACTAACAAAGGGTACGCCGGAAGGTGCGCGCGAATTCCTCGTTCCTTCGCGTGTTCACGCAGGAGAGTTTTATGTTCTCCCTCAATCGCCACAGCAGTTTAAGCAATTGTTGATGGTGGCCGGTGTGGAGCGTTATTTTCAACTTGCACGCTGCTTCCGGGATGAAGATCAACGCGGAGACCGTCAGCCGGAATTCACGCAGCTTGATTATGAAATGTCTTTCGTGACACGCGACGATATTCTCGCTTTCACGGAAAAAATGTTCCTCGAGCTGGTCAAAACTGTCACGCCGCATAAGCATGTATCTCAAGAACCATTTCCCGTTCTTACGTATGCGGAGGCAATGGCTACCTACGGTTCAGACAAACCGGATTTGCGAAAAAACAAAGAGGACCCGGATGAATTAGCTTTTTGCTGGATCGTGGACTTTCCGATGTTTGAAGAATTGGAGGATGGATCCATTCAGGCGATGCACCACCCTTTCTGTGACGTGCGTCCGGAGGACTTGGATAAGCTTGATAGCGACCCGATGTCCGTGCGAGCGAATTCCTATGACCTTGTCTTGAATGGATATGAGCTTTCAAGCGGAAGCATTCGTATTCATAAGCGCGCATTGCAGAATAAAATATTCAAACTTTTGAATTTGAGCGACGAACAAATTGAAGCGAAGTTCGGCCACATGCTTGAAGCTTTCGATTTTGGCGCGCCTCCGCATGGCGGATTCGCTCCCGGTATTGACCGTGTCGTGATGCTACTGGCGGATGAGCCGAATATTCGCGAAGTCATTCCATTCCCGAAAACAGGGGACGGAAAAGACTTGTTAATGGGCGCTCCATCTGAGATTGAAGAGTCGCGTTTGGAAGAAGTGCATATTCAAATCCGAAAGGGCTGACAAAAAGCCTGAATACTGGCACAATCCTCTCATGGCCTATTCGGTTAAGATTGAACAATTTGAAGGCCCGTTAGACCTTCTCTTAAAATTAGTTGAATCAGAAAAGCTTGAAATTACTCAAGTGTCTCTTTTGGAAGTAACAGAACCTTTTTTAACACATGTACGCGAGCATCAAGGCCAGATTCCTCCGCAGGACTTGGCGGACTTCCTTATCGTTGCTGCGAAGCTTGTTTATCTGAAATCAAAGGCGCTGATGCCGGATCTCTATGATGAAGAGCTGGAAGAAGGTCCGGATCTTGAAGAACAGCTACGCTTATACAGAGTGTTTGCCAAGGCCGCGGAACGCATTGACGCGCTTGTAAAAAATGGGAGAGTTTCTTTCAGCCGAAGCAAGAGGCGCCTTGTAAAACGAGAACCTCTTTTTTCTCCGCCGGAAGGAATTACGAGTGATGATTTGCGCATTGCCTTTTTACGCGTCGCGAAACGGCTTGAGCCGATTCTTAGACTGCCGAAGGTTGCCGTTGCGCGCAGTATTACCATTGAAGATAAAATAGATCAGCTTACGCAGCGCGTGCGCTCAATGATGCGCGTCAGTTTTCACAAAATCCTGGCGGAGTCGAAAGATCGATATGAAATGGTTGTATCCTTCCTGGCTCTTCTTGAGTTGGTAAAACAACGCATTGTGCAATATGACCAGCCTGAATTATTTAAGGAGATAACCCTTCAGCATACAAAAGAGTGATTATGAATCTCGACGCCATACTTGAAGCCGTTCTTTTTGCGGCCGCACAGCCTCTTTCAATAAAGAAGCTCGTTTCTATTACGGAGCAGGACAAAACAGCCATCTCTGAAGCGCTTCAGGTCCTTCATGAGCGTCTTAATGTAGGCGCTTCTGGTGTCAGGCTCGTCTTTCAAGGAGAAAACGCGGAGCTGGTAACAAGCCCGGATGCGGCTGACTTTGTACAAAAAACGGTGAGCCAAGAAGTGCAAGGCGAGCTCACAAAACCGCAGCTTGAAGCTTTATCTATTTTGGCTTATCGCGGTCCGCTCACGCGTCCTGAACTTGAACAAATTCGCGGAGTGCAGTCTTCGATGATTTTGCGGAATTTGATGTTGCGCGGACTTGTTGAAATGCATGAAGAAACGCGCCTTGGACAACCGATTTATGCTGTTACCATTGATTTCTTGAAGTTTTTGGGCGCAACGGATCCAAGCGAGCTTCCGGATTATGAAACCTTGCGATCTCAGAACGCCGTTGTTCAGGTTTTAAATGAACTCCAACCGAAAAATCCGGCCGCGGAGGATACGGAATCTGCTCCATTAGACATCTAATATGTTTGCACAAACTCTCATTGCTCTCATTAGCATCTTTGGTTTACAGGCTCTGAGCGTTGCTCAGCAGCCGGAGCAGCCTGTTTTGCGCAATCATCTTCCCGTTGCAAAATATGTTGGTCCTGCGCGTTATGCGCCAAAGAAGAAAAATGCAGAAACCTTTGGCGTGGAAGTTTCTGCGAAAGCGGCTGTAGTCATGGACGTGCAGAGCGGGCAAGTTCTTTTTGAAAAAAACGCAGATCAAGCAATGCCGATTGCAAGCCTCACAAAGCTTATTACTGCCATGACCTTGCTGGATATGCATCCGGACCTTCAATCGGACGTTCAATATAGTCCCGCGGATCGTGGCCGTGTCGGACGCGTTTACGTGGATTTGAATGATCGTTTTACAACACAAAAAGCACTTGAGCTTATGTTGGTTGGATCTTCAAATGAATCTGCGCATGCTCTGGCGCGCACGTATGGTGGTGATGATTTTATTGCGGCGATGAATGCAAAAGCAAAAACGCTCGGTATGACGCATGCGGTTTTTTATGATCCCTCCGGTTTGAATCCAAATAATGAAGCTTCTGCGAAGGATGTTGCTATTGCGCTTCGAGCTGCTCTTTCGTATCCGGAAATACGCAAGATAACGGAAATGTCGCGTGTAGAGGCAACGGGAGAGGCAACGGGCAGAAGTTATCTCTTGCATAGCACGAATCTGTTGCTCGCGAGCAGCTTGAACAAGGAACCATATCATGTCATCGCCGGAAAGACTGGGTCGCTTGATGAGGCTGGGTTCTGTTTCGCGCAGGGAACTATTAATCAAGATGGCAATGAAGTGATTGCGGTTGTTTTAAATTCAAATAATCATTTCGCGCGCTTTCAAGATGTGAAGGCGCTTACATATTGGGCTTTTTCAAATTTTGAGTGGCCAAAGAGCATCGTGAAAGCCGCGGATCGTCCATGAAAACGCTTGGTATCGATTTAAGAATTTTACCGACGGATGGAAGCCTCGGAGCGGGTGTAGCGCATGCCGCGCGCGAGCTTACGGAAGTGCTTTTTCTACGCGCAGGAAAATTTGATACAGATCTTTACGCGCTTACGCCCAAAGGAGCGCAAACTTCTTTTTCAGAAGAAAATACCATCGAGCTCGAAGACGCTTCGGGTAAGAGTTTACGAAGTGCGTTAAAAAAACATTCCCTTGATCAGCTTTTTGTTCCCGGCGGTTCTATCGCGCCTTTTCTCTCAATTCCTTCCATTCCCTGGGTTCATGATCTTGCGATTTTTACGCATCCGGAATGTTTTTCTCAAAGTACACTCAAGCGTTTTTTTACGACGCGCGCTTTCATTCGAGGTCTTCGAAAAGCCCCACGTATTTTTTCCGTAAGCGAGGATACAAAACGTTCTCTTGTTCAACAGCTTGGGATTCCCGAAGAAAAGATTATTGTTACGTATGAAGGCGTTTCTGTTCCGGAGAATATAAAATCTCTTCCAAGGATTTTGGAGCCGGATCAACGTTTTTTCTTATCGCTTGGTACCTTGGAACCAAGAAAAAATATTACCTTCGCCGCGAATGTTTTTCTGGAAGCGGGGATTGAGGCAAAGTATGTGATCGCCGGAAAAACCGGCTGGGGAAATGTTGTCCTGCCGCAGGATCCGCGCATTATTCGTATAGAAGGGGTAAGCGAGGTGAAAAAATGGGCGCTGCTTCGCGATGCAGACGCTTTACTCCTTCCTTCACTACATGAGGGCTTCGGGCGAACAGCGCTTGAAGCCATGGCAGTAGGAACGCCGGTTGTCGCTTCCCGCGTTGGCGCCATTCCGGAGGTCCTTGGTGAGCAGGGGATTTTGCTGGCACCAAGTGATTCTGCAGCCTGGAAACAGGCTCTTCGGTCCGTATGGGAGCGCAAAGGTGCTTTCGAGGCGGAACGAGCTCGGGCGAAGATTCGGGCGAATTCATTTGACTGGGAACGGGTTGCTGAGACGATTCTTGCCAGTATCTAGGTATCTTGCTAGGATGCCGTCGCCGAAAAAAACGTGGCGGGGTAGCTCAGTTGGTTAGAGCGTGGGACTCATAAGCCCGAGGTCGTGGGTTCGAATCCCACCCCCGCTACCATGTCCGTAGGATGCGTAATCCGCATCCACGGGATTGTGTCTCATATGCTATAATGGGACGCAGCCTCGTGGAACAGTTATGTTTATTACCACTCATGCAGCCATTGGCGCGTTCATTGGCGAACAATTACCGACGCATCCCTATATTGCGTTTGCTTTTGGCGCTATCTCCCATTTTCTTGTTGATATTATCCCTCATGGCGATACGCAGCTCTACAAGGATTACACGGCCGGAAAAAAGGTTCGAAGCAGTATAGCCTACACGGTGATTGATGCGGTTTTGGCTATTTTTCTTATTTTGTTTTTTCTCAACACGGTTACATCGGATGCAAAGTTTGCCGTAACCATGGGCATTGTCGGAAGTATTTTACCGGACCTTATCGTTGGCGTGTATGAAGTTTCTCGCGTGACTTGGCTCAAATGGTTTCACCGATTGCATTTCTTTTTTCATAATATGATTAGCGATACGCGGGACATTTCTTTTGCTTCCGGTCTCGGTATGCAGCTTGTATTTCTCGCTGTTCTTCTTTCTTTTTTAACGTAAAAAACTTCAGAAAACAAAAAACCTTCGTTTGAACGAAGGTTTTTTGTTGGTTGCGGGGGTGGGATTCGAACCCACGACCTCCAGGTTATGGGCCTGGCGAGCTGCCGCTGCTCTACCCCGCGATGAAATTTGTAACGATGATGCTACCAGTTTTTCATTAAATCGTCAAACCTGCAGAGCGCTTGACGTTTGATCGGGTCATCCGTATTGTAGGCAGGCAAAACCTTAGATGCAATATGCGTAGGTGATGGGCGAGTGGCGGAATTGGTAGACGCACAGGACTCAAAATCCTGCGGGAGCAATCCCATGAGGGTTCGATTCCCTCCTTGCCCACCACCTGCACATATCGCAACAGGGAAAATCCGCTTTATCGTAAAGCGGATTTTTGGTATCATACGTTCGTTGGAATCAAAAATAAAAAAATGGAAACGTTCATTGAAGTTAGCGTCATCCTTGGTATCGCAACGCTTATTGCATGGGTCATGCAACTTCTGCGTCAGCCGCTTATCCTTGGTCATATTCTCACGGGCATTATCGCCGGGCCGCTTTTGTTTAATGTTGTGAAGTCTTCGGACCTTCTGGATATTTTTTCAAAAATCGGCATCACGGCGCTTTTGTTTATTGTTGGACTTAGCTTGAACCCAAGAATGCTTCGGGAAGTCGGAAAAGTTTCTGTATATGCGGGTATCGGCCAAGTTGTGTTTACGGTTTTATTTGGTTTTCTCATTACCTATAGTTTTGGATTTAGCTGGGTTGCTTCGTTATATATCGCGGTTGCGCTTACCTTTAGCAGTACGATTATTGTCATGAAGCTTCTCTCGGATCGAGGCGATCTTGGGAAGCTCTATGGAAAGATTTCAGTCGGATTTCTGCTCGTACAAGATCTTATCGCTACGGCCATTTTGATCGGAATTGCAACCATGGGAAAGGGGACGAATGCCGGTGTTGAAGTCATGTGGACGCTCGAAAAGGGAACTATTATCATCGCGATTCTGTATGTCGTTGCTCGCTATGTTCTTCCCGCGCTCACAAAAAGCTTCGCACAGTCTCAGGAATTCCTTTTATTGTTTTCGATCGCTTGGGGCATGGGTTTAGCCGCGCTCTTTCAGTGGTTTGGTTTTTCGATCGAAGTTGGCGCACTTGCTGCCGGCGTGACACTCGCTTCCTCTCCGTATCATTATGAAATTAGCGCAAAGATGAAATTGCTGCGCGATTTTTTTATTGTGATTTTCTTTATCTTGCTGGGCGCAAGACTTTCTTTTGTAAACATTTCACATCTCCTCCTTCCAACGATCGTTCTTTCGCTTTTTGTTCTTATTGGAAACCCGCTTATCCTTCTCTTTATTCTCGGACGCCTTGGATACAGTCGACGTACGGCGTTCATGGCGGGATTGACAGTGGCGCAAATCAGCGAGTTCTCTCTTGTGCTTATCATTCTTGCGGGCGAGCTCGGGCATGTTGGCCCAGATGTTGTTTCGCTTGTTATATTCGTCGGTCTGATCACGATTTCCATTTCAAGTTATATGATGATAGGCGCGGATGCTCTCTATGCGCCCTTGAAAGATGTTCTTGGAATTTTTGAGAAGAAAAAAACGCATCCGGAACGGGGGCGCAAAGAAATTTACGATGTGTTGCTATTCGGCTGTCATAGGCTCGGACAAGATTTTCTCCCTTACTTACGCAAATCAAAAAACCGCTATCTTGTTATCGACTTTGATCCGGCTGTGATTGATGCGCTTGAAACGCGAGGCTATGCTTGTCGCTACGGCGATGCCGAAGATAATGAGTTTATTGATGATTTTAATTTGAAAAAATTAAAACTTGTCGTTTCCACGTTGCCGGATGAAGCAACGAATGAGTTTTTGCTGCATAAAATAAAGAAAGCAAATTCAAAATGTGTTGTGGTTGTAACGGCACAGAGCGTGGAGCGTGCGCTGTACCTGTATGGAATTAAAGCCGACTATGTCATCATGCCGCATTATCTCGGAGGAAATTACGCGTCTCTTCTTGTGAGTAAATATGGCCTCAAGAGCAGTCTCTTCAAGCGAGAACGCGAGAAACATCTTAAACACCTTCAAGAACGGCATCTTCCACTAGACCTCAAAAAAGCGCTCAGAAATGGCACTGTTTAGCAAATGCTTTGACCTTGTCAGTTACGCTAAAACTGCCTATACTGGACAGGAACCCTATGGCGCGAATCATCTCTATTGTGAATCAAAAAGGCGGTGTTGGAAAAACGACGACAGCCGTTAATTTAGGCGCTTATCTGGCCGAAAAAGGAAAATTTGTTTTGATTGTCGACCTTGATCCGCAAGCAAATGCGACCTCGGGTATCGGAGTTGACCATCAAAATCTTGAGCATGGCGTATATGAAGCAGTACTGGGCACGGTAGCCATGCGTGACATCGTACAGCCAACGGCGCATCAAGGGCTGCATCTCGCGCCCGCAACAACGGCGCTGGCGGGATTAAATATCGAATTGGTTGAAATGGAGAATAGGGAATTCAAGCTTCGTGAATCCATGATGGAGATTCGGAATGATTATGATTTTATTCTTATCGACTGTCCGCCAACACTTGGCTTGATTACGCTAAACGGTATCGTCGCGGCTGATGAGATTTTGATTCCGGTTCAGGCGGAATATTATGCGCTGGAAGGCCTCGGACAGCTTCTTGAAACGGTTCAGCTGGTGAAAGAGCGCATTCGTCCGGAAGTGGATGTTCTTGGTGCGGTTATCACGATGTACGATTCTCGCACAAAACTTTCTGATGATGTTTTACATGAATTGTATAAATATTTTCCGAATAATATTTTCCGCTCTGTTATTCCGCGGAACGTGCGCTTGGCCGAAGCACCTTCATTCGGACGCAGTATTGCGCATTTCGACGCTTCTTCAAAAGGGGCGAAGGCGTATGAACGACTCGCGCAGGAAGTTCTGGAACGAGAGAGTCACGATTATCACATTCGAACGGTTTAATATTCACGACGGCGCTTTACTATGATCATTCAAAAACAATCAGGACTTGGACGCGGACTCGGAGCTCTTATTCCGCCAAAACCCGCACAGACACCGGTTCCACAGCATGCGGTGGAAGAGCAGCCTACAGAAGCTGTTTCTTCTGATAAAAACAGCATTCTTCAGATTCCCATTGAACAGATTGAACCAAACCCGCATCAGCCGAGGCATCATTTTGATCATGCGCAACTCGAGGATCTTATTTCAAGCATTAAAGAGCATGGCGTTATTCAGCCGCTTGTCGTTTCTCCAAAAGATGACGGCACGTATCAGCTTATTGCGGGTGAGCGTCGCTTTCGCGCTTCTACGCTTGCCGGATTAAAAACAGTTCCGGCGATTCTTCGTAATGCGACGGAACAAGAGAAGCTTGAACTTGCTATCATTGAAAATGTTCAGCGACAGGATTTGAATGCCATTGAGGAAGCCAAGGCATATATCCGGCTCATGGATGAGTTCAATCTCACGCAAGACGAGGTTTCCACCAAGGTCGGCAAGAGTCGACCGCAGGTCGCAAATACCGTCCGCTTGCTTCAGTTGCCTGAGGAAATTCAACAGGCGATTGTTGAGCAAAAGATTAGCGCGTCAAATGCCAGAACCTTGCTCAGCCTTCCTACGGAGAGCGAGCGGTTGGCAATGTTTCATTCCATGTTGCAAGGGAACTTTACGGTCAGACAAACGGAAGAACGCGTTCAAAGAGCGCGCGGAACGGTAACCGCCGATCCAAATATTGTTGCTGCAGAAAATAAACTGCGCGGTCTCTTGAAAGCGCGCGTGAGTATTAAACGTAATCAACAAGGAGCCGGAGAAATTAAAATAAAGTTCCATTCGGATGAAGAGTTTGAACACCTCGTTCAGGCATTGTCCGAGAAAGAAGAAGAATAGAAGAACTTATTTTCCTGTTCCGGGAATGATCCCGCTGATCCAAGAGGAGATGCGGGATTTTGCGTATTGTTTTATTTTTGATCGCGCGTGACGGGTTTTTGCAAACTTGAGCCAGCCTGGGTTCGGTCCTTTTCGGCTTTTGTCGACAAAAACTTCAACCATGTCTCCATTTTTTAATACGCGATCAAGTGATTTGTTTTCTTCATTTACTTTTGCGGCGGTGCAGGTATTTCCGATGTCGGTATGAATGGCATAGGCGAAGTCGATAATGGTACTTTCTTCCGGAAGATCGATAACATCGCCTTTTGGCGTGAAAACGAAAATACGATCCTTAAAAATATCAATCTTTAAATCTTCAAGGGATTTCAGATACGTTCTTTTGTCCGCGAGCTCTCGATGAATATCGGCAAGCTCATGCATCCATTCCGGTTGACGATTTTTCTGTGTTGGATTTGTACTGATTTTTCCATCCTCATCATACGCCCAATGCGCCGCGATACCGTATTCGTCAATCACGTGCATGTCTTTTGTTCGAATTTGGAATTCCACAATTTCGCCATCTTCACAAAAAACGGTGGTATGAAGCGAACGATACCCGTTTGGTTTCGGCTGAGCGATGTAGTCTTTGATGCGCCCCTTGAGCGGAGTCCATTTATTATGAATGATGCCAAGCGCGCCATAACAATCAGCGACCGAATCTACAATGACGCGAATAGCGATCAAGTCATACACGCGCGCGATATTACGATCGTGGCGCACTAATTTTCGATACAGCGAGTAAAGATGTTTTGCTCTTCCGTGAACCTGAGCATCATTAAGGTCTGCGCTGTGCAGCGTTTCTTTTGTTAAGCGCATGACGCGCTCTAGATAGTCCTGTTTTCCTTCGCGGCTGGATTTGGAAAGCTCTTTTACCCATTCAAATTCTTTCGGATAAATGTATTTAAAAGATGCGTCTTCAAGACGTCCCTTGATTTCACCCATTCCGAGGCGATTGGCAATAGGCGCAAAAATTTCCAGAGACTCAAGCGCGATGCGATATTGTTTTTTTGGAGGAATGGCCTCAAGTGTTTCGAGGTTGTGGAGTCGATCAGCAAATTTGATAAACACCACACGGACATCGGCTGCCATGGAGAGAAACATCTTACGAAGATTCTCTATGTATCTTTCCATGCCTCGATATTTAATTTTTCCAAGTTTCGTAATTCCGGCAACCATGGCGGCAATGTCACTGCCAAACCGTTCTTCAATTTCGTCCAGAGTTCGATCCGTGTCTTCCGGAACATCATGCAATAAGCCCGCAATAATAATCGGAGGCGGAAGTTTCATTTCTGCCAGCGTAAAGCTCGTTGCAAGCGGATGCGTGATATAGGGCTCGCCTGTTGCGCGTTTTTGGCTCCTATGCGCCTCTTTTGCAAATGTATAGGCTTCTTTGATCTTTTCCTCATCTGCATTCGGATCGTATGACAAAACAAGAGCGCAAAGCGCTTCTATCGAATGAGGGGCCGTTGACACCGTTTGCATTCCTTATTTCTAGCACAGAAATTTTGGCTTCGTCCAGGGCTTTGTGATACGCTTTGGCTCATATGATGGCTCCAGCAACAGATCTTGAGACACCTGCTTCGCAGGCGGAAGCGGCTCAGCTTTTTGAGGGAACTTCCGAGAATGATCTGGAGAAGCTTTTCACGGAGAAAGGATTCGAGGGTTTACAGACGCTGGCCTCTGCAGAGACGCAAACGCTTTTAGGGCAGTTTGATGCACTTTCAACGCCCGAACCTGAAGCGGCGACTTTCGCTCCAGCGGAGAGTGCAGAACTGACGGAGGCCGCGGGGAAGGCAAAACAGGACCTTCAAACAGCGCTTCAGTCTTTTGAAGCGAGTGGGAAACCGGTAGCAGAAACAATGGAAGTTTCTCAGGAGGTTTTAGAGCCTACTGAGGAGGAAGAAGCGGAGCCTGTTCCTCTTGTAAAGTTGAAGCCCGTGGAAAGCACACCCGCCCCGCAAGAAGAAATCGAGGCTTCGGCAGAGGAAGCTTTATCCGAAAAGTTTGATTGGAAAGAGCTTAAAGAAGAAGAAGCATCTAAGTTGGAAACGGCAAAAGCGGACTATGAACAGGTCAACCAAACTTTGCAGGCATTTAAAGATGCTCATCAAGGAGCGATGACGCCTATTGAAAAAAAGTACCTGAATGCATTGGAAACGCAGATCGAAATGGACTACATCTCTTTACAGCATGCGGAAAATCAAATTGATTTATACGCCGTCAATGAGAAAATAGAAATCTTGTCACATGATGAAAACATGGAGGGTTCTCAAGTAGATGCATTGATCGAGCAGCGCAATGTAAAAGACGCGCTCTCGAAAGAGTTCGCAGAAGAATTTCTCGCCGCGGAGACAGCTCACGATACGGCGTTGGCTGACTATATGAAGGCGTACGAAGGTTTACGGACCGCTCCTGGAGCTTCGGCAAAAGAAAAGGGAACAAGCCCGGAAGAAGAAAAAGCTTCATCGAATGCCGAACAGATAAAAACGGCTGGAGCAAGTTCGAAAGAAGTTCCTTCTGCCGATAAGAAAAAGTTCAAGCCAAAGAAGGTGGAAAAACTTTTGAATGCCTTTGGCGGTAGCGGCACCGGGGAAGCAAAAGAAACGGCATCTAAAAAACAGAAACCCGGTTTAGCAAAGCGTCTATTTGGATCTTGGTGGAATTGGGTGAAGAAATAAAAAAAGAAGGCTTTAAGCCTTCTTTTTTGTTGTCTTTGTTTTTGGAGCTTTGTTGGCGATAAGTTCAACCGCTTTTTCCAAAGTCACGTCTTCCGGTTTGAGTTCTTTTGGAATTGTGGCATTTATTTTTCCGTGTTTGACGTAGGGACCGTATTTTCCATCATGGAGGGTAACGGGCTTCCCATCGTCCGGATGTTTGCCGAGATCTTTTCCTGTAGAGCCTCCGCGGCCGCGTTTTGGCTGAGCGAGCAATTCCAATGCGCGTTCAAGTGTGACGGTGAGAACATCATCTTCTTTCTTTAAGCTGCGGAAGTCGCCATCATGCACAATGTAAGGTCCAAAGCGTCCATTGCTAGCACGAATTTCTTTTCCTGTTTCCGGATGCATTCCTAAAAGACGCGGAAGAGCGAGAAGTTTTAATGCCATTCCTAAATCAACAGATTCCATTGAAACGTCTTTAGGGATGCTCGCGCGTTTTGGTTTCTTTTTCGCACCTTCCTCCTCCTCGCCTAATTGAACATAGGGACCATAAGCTCCCGTGCGCAAATAGATGAATTGTTCCGTTTCCGGATCTTGTCCCAAACTTGTCGGACCTTGTTGCGCTTTTTGCAATAATTCGTCGAAGGCTTCTTTATTTGCGTCCGATGGCGACATGTCGATTGGAACATTCGTTTTTACGATTGCGCCGGTTCGCGGAAGCTTTGCTTCTACATAAGGACCAAACTTTCCGACTTTTACGCGATAATCTTCCAGGTTCGGCAGTTCAACCGTTTTTGCATTCTCCGGCTCAATACTTTCTGTTTTTTCGTCGACACGCGCTTGAAGACCTTTTGCTCCAAGATAGAAGTGTTTTAAATAGGGAAGCCATTCTTCTTCGCCTGAAGCGATGCGATCCAGAGCCTCTTCCATATTGGAAGTGAATTGTGCGTCCACAAGATCGTCAAAATGGCGTTCTAAGAGCTGTGTTACCGCCATACCTGTGAATGTTGGTACGAGGGCGTTTCCCGCCTTGTAGACGTATTTTCGGTCTAGGAGAGTACTGATAGTACTGGCATAGGTACTCGGACGTCCGATACCAACTTTTTCCATATATTGAACCAGCGAGGCTTCCGTGAATCGGGCGGGCGGTTTCGTCTCATGTGACAAGGGTTTTACCTGATCGCATTCAAGAGCGTCATCTGCTTTCAAGTCCGGTAAAAGATTTTCTTTTTCTTCCAAGACTTGTTCTACATCATCCGCTCCTTCAATATAGGCGCGCAAAAATCCAGGGAAGAGGATTTTCATTCCATTGGCTTGGAACTCGTAATTTTTTACCTGAAGAACGACCGTCATTTGAAGCTGCTTACTGTCCGGCATTTGAGAAGCGAGCGTTCGCATCCAAATAAGTTCATACAAATCACGCTCCGCACCTGAAAGACCTATTTCATCGGGAGAGGAAAAGGTTAAACTTGGACGAATGGCTTCATGCGCTTCCTGTGCGCCTTTTGACTTTGCTGTGTGTTTACGAGCGCTCTCGGGAACATATTCATTTCCAAATCGGAATTGAACCGCTTTTCGAATCGCTACGAGCGCTTCTTCGGAAAGCGTAGTCGAATCCGTACGCATGTACGTAATGTGACCTTTTTCATAAAGCGACTGGGCGGTGCGCATGGCATCGCGAGAAGAGAGACTGAGTTTACGGTTAGCCTCCTGTTGGAGTGTTGAAGTTGTGAATGGTGCCGGCGCTTTTCGTGAAAAGGGTTTTTCCGTAACGGAAGAAACTTGCCAGTCCGCGCCGACAACTTCTTCGGCGATTTTATTTGCCCGCGTTTCATCAATTAAATCAAGATCCTCCTTCTTTAATTTTCCGGTAGCTTCGTCAAAGTCTTTACTGGTTGCGATGCGCTTTCCGTCTGTTCGAATAAGCTTTGCTTCAAAAGAAGACTGCTCTTTCTTAACGGAAGCTTCTACGCTCCAGTAAGCGGCGCGCATAAAGCGCATGCGTTCGCGTTCACGATCAACAATCGCTTTCAGCGAAGGCGATTGTACGCGACCGGCGGAAAGTCCAAAGGCGATCTTTTTCCAGAGAACAGGGGATACCTTGTATCCGACAAGACGATCTAAAATGCGTCGCGTTTCTTGTGCGCGGACAAGGCGTTCATCAATATCGCGCGGATGCGCAAGAGCGGCCTCTACAGCCTTTTTGGTGATTTCATGAAAAACCATGCGCTTCACCGGAACTTTGGGTTTCAAAATTTCCAACAGCCCTTCGCTGATGCTTTCTCCCTCGCGGTCTTCATCAGTTGCCAGATAAATGTCTTCCGCGTCTTTTAACTTTTGTTTCAGCTCTCGGATGATTTTGCTTTTTTTGCTTGGGATCACATACAGCGGTTTAAAATCATGTTCAACGTCTACGCCGAGTTTTGCCCAAGCTTCATCTTTTACCGCAGCAGGAATTTCACTTGCGGAAGACGGTAAATCTCGAATATGCCCCATGGATGCGACGACATCATAATCCGACCCGAGAAATTTTCGGATGGTTTTTGCCTTTGTTGGAGACTCTACAATTACGAGATGCTTTGCCATAGTTTAAGGTTATATCATCAAGCTGGAGCAGATCGCAAACCACTGCAAGAAACCCAGTGCTGTCCGCCCGTCTGAGAGACATAGCCTTTTAGCTCAAGAAGGCTTAAGGCGGTGGCCGCTTCTGCCGGGCTCATTTGCTCGGTTCGAGTAAGGTCATCAATATGCATTGGGGCGGATAATAGGTCTAAAATACGCCGTTCTAGCGGCCCAAGCGGAAGAGCGGCTCGTGCTTCCGCGGCGAGAGTTGGGTGGTCCAGTGCTATGGCGTCTAACACAGATTGTGCGGAAACGCAAGGCCGTGCTCCTGACTCGATAAGATGATGACAGCCCTCAGAGCTTCGACTCCATATAGATCCGGGAACGGCCAGAACCTCGCGGTTTGAGTCGAGAGCCAGCCTCGCTGTGATTAAAGAACCACTTTTTTTGCGCGCTTCAATAACGACCGTCGCAAGAGAGAGTCCGGCGATGATGCGATTCCGCATAGGAAAGTATTCTTTACGTGTACGCGTCCCCGGAGGAAATTCACTCATAAGAACACCGCCTGCTTCAACAATGTCGGCAGCTAAGTGTGTGTGTTCGCGCGGATAAATGGATTCCGCATCTACACCCGAGCCAAGAACCGCGATGGTATTTGCTTTCGATTGAAGCGCTGCGCGATGAGCGAGTCCATCAATGCCAAGCGCAAGACCGGAGACGATTGTTAGACCTTGTGCGCCCAAGTCTTGCACTAATCGTTCAACAACACTTTTTCCGTACAATGTATGTTTTCGACTTCCGATAAGAGCAATGGCTGGCGCGGCGCTTAAATTACCTCGAATAAAAAGGACTTCCGGCGGATCGGAAATTTGCCCAAGGAGAGGCGGGTAATCTAAATCATGAAGAAACAGGGGAGCGATTTGATTGCTCGCAAGGCGATAAATCGCTTTTTGTAAATCAAATGTTTTTTTCCAAAGCTGAAAAGACGCTTGTTTCTTTTCGCTTAAACCTATGTATGAGAGCTTTTTTGTGCTTGCAGACCAGGCGCAACCTATGTCGCCAAATGTTTCACGGATCTTTTTTAAAGATCGTGAGCCGAAACCGGGGAAGTGGATAACAGCGAGGCGCTGTAAGTCGATATCATTTTGAGGAAGGGATTGCATCCCTATACCCCGTTCCACATATTCATGGCCTTTGTCAAGCCTTGTTTCGCCCAATCATAGGCCGCTTCGGAAGTGCGTTCCTTCACAAGCTCCATTGTAGGAACTTCTTCCATATCAAAAGGTTGTAAAACGTAATCTTCTTTCTTTAAAGGCGGCTTTGGTCTATCGATGCCAACGCGCAAACGCGCAAAAACGTCGGAACCGAGCGCGTCAATAATAGAGCGAATACCGTTATGACCCGCATCGCCGCCATCTTTCGCAAAGGCAAATTTTCCGACCGCAAAATCCATTTCATCGTGAACAACGAGAACATCTTCAAGTTCAATCTTGTAAAAATGTTTCAATGCAGCCACCGCTTTTCCTGAAGCGTTCATAAATGTAAGCGGCTCCGCAAACAAAATCTTTTCTCCGCCAAGCTTTGCTTCGCTGATCGCTGCGGAAAATTTCTCATTCTTCACAAGCTCTCCCGCGTCAAGATGCAGGGAAAGATGCTCAACGACGCGCCAGCCAATATTGTGGCGTGTGTTTTCATGTTTTTTACCTGGATTACCTAAGCCAACAATGAGTTTCATAGACGTATCGTACTGGATTTCCGCCTCCGCGGGAATGACAATATTAATATCTGCGTCCGCCTTGTTTCTGACGTCGGCGCGTTTGGTTAACGCGAGGTTTCTTTTCTTTTGCTGATCCGGCCACGGCTTCCATTCCGGGTCCCATGGTCGTTTTGGATCTATTTGATTTGGATGAAGGAAGATGGCGAACACGAACACTAATTGGCGTTCCTTCAAATCCAAATTTTTCACGAAGACGTTTTGTGAAGAATTTCAACCAGTTTGGATGAAGATTTTGTTTATCTCCATGAACGGTAATAAGAAAAGTCGGTGGCGCATGACCGAGTTGAGCCACATCGTAGATTCTTGGCGACTTTGGGCCATAACTTTGTAACGGCCGTTTCGTTTGAATAGTTGCCTTCAAAACTCTGTTCACCGCATTGTAATCAATGTGGCGCATGCGTTCTTCTTGGATTTTTAGCGCCTCATCAAGAAGCTTCGTTGTACGCTGTCCCTTTTTTGCGCTCACGAACATCATTGGCGCCCATGTAATAAAAGGAAAGGAACGTCGAAGCGTATCTTCGTAGCGTTTTGAGGTTACGGTATTTTTGTCTTTAACAAGGTCCCATTTATTCGCCACAAGAAGAACACCTTTATTTGTTTCTTCAACGAGACCGGCAAGGCGTTTATCCTGTGCGCGCGGATCTTCCGTTGCATCAAATACAAGCAGAGCGATATCTGACTGTCTCAGAGCTGCTTGGTTGCGCGCAACCGCGTCTTCTTCCAATCCCTTCTCCACTTTGGCGCGGCGACGCATTCCCGCGGTATCAACAATCACAATATCGTGACCTTTGTATTGAATGAGCGTGTCCTGCGGTTCGCGTGTCGTATGTGCCTTTGGAGAAACGATCACGCGATCTTCTCCCAACATAGAGTTTACAATGGAAGACTTTCCAACATTCGGACGTCCAATAAGAACAATGCGGAGCGGATGCTTTTCATTCAAAGGAGCGGGAGGCTTTCCGATGCGCTCAAGTTCTACGTGGATGGCGTCAAGAAGATCGCCGATACCCAAGCTCGTGTTCGCGCTGACGGGATAGGCTTCTCCAAGACCGAGCTTAAAAAAATCTTTTTCCAATGCGAGAGGAAGAACTCTGGCCGTGTCCACTTTGTTCGCGACAAGCCAAACATGTTTTGCAATGCTGCGTACTTTTTGAGCGAGTTCCAAGTCCTGCGGAAGAATACCGGTTCTTGTATCAACAACAAACAGAACAATGTCTGCATCACGGATAGCATTTTCCGCCTGCGCCTTAATACCTTCTCCAATAACATCTTTCTCCGTATCCATTCCGCCGGTATCAATGATTTCAAAAAGAGACCCCTTCCAGAGGACGGGTCCGTATTTTCTATCTCGCGTCGTATGTGGTTTTTCACTGACTAATGCTTGACCGAGTTCTGTCAGGCGATTCCAGAGAGTGGACTTTCCAACATTGGTTCTTCCAATGAGTGCTACGCGCGGAAGGGAGGATTCTCGCTTAATGGACATAGGCCGTTGTGGCGAATGAATAGGATGTTTCTCCTAAAATCACCAAAAAGTCAATATCTGAGGTGACCTTTTCGACGCTCATTTCTTCGCCATAGACGATTTTAGCGCCGTCATCTTGAAGCGTTGCAACCGAAAGAGAGACATTTGCCTTCAATAACGCCTTTAATTTCGCAAGTTCTTCCGGTTTCGCGCCATTCGTTAAATCAAAAATAATAGAGTCGGCATAGCCTCGTCTCACAGCATTCCCAAGCTTCACCGTTTCAAAACCGGAGAATTCGAGCTTATCACTTACAAGGGAAGCGAGCCCGGTGCGAAAGGTGCCGTTTCTGAGCTCCACATGTGCCATCGGCTGTGTTGCGGCTGCGACTTCAGCCTTTACATCGGCGGAACTTTGGAATGGATTTTGCGCAAGCGACTTAATAGTGGACCAGTCATTGTTTTTTGGAAAAAGCATGTACGCACCATTAATAAGTGCCGAGTTCAGCTGTCCATTATTACCGGTTGTTAAAACATGATTCGTAATATTTTTTGAAGAGAATTGTTCTGCGAGCGGTGCAAGTCGGATAACATCCCACGGAGACATGTCGCTTTGGATATTATTTGTAATGGTGCTGTAGAGCTTTGCAAGCTTTCCCGGATCCGCGAGCGTGTTGAGAGAAATGAGTTTATCGCGAATGGCTTCAATCACGAGCTGCTGACGGCGGCTGCGCGCAAAGTCAGAACCTTCGCCGTTATTTCCGTGTCGCGAACGCGTATATTTAAGAGCGCGTGCACCATCGATTTGTTGCAATCCTTTTTTAAAAGAAACAACCTGCCATTCATTGTCACCGGCGGGATAAGAACTGTCCGTGAAAGAATTCTCGACGTTAACTTTGATACCTCCGATCGTGTCAACAAGCGCTTCGAATCCTCGAAAGTCGATGCGAATAACATGGTCGATTGGAACATCAAGGAATGCAGACAGTTTTTCCGCGGTTCGGATGGAACCTTCTCCCGGATGATCTTGTTCTTCATAAGCATGCACTACATTAATCTTTTCGTACTGATTATTTCCGATCGGATATGCAAGATCGCGCGGGATGGAAAGCATGCCGACTTTCTTTTCTTTCATGTCCACGGACGCGAGAATGATTGTATCTGTGAGAAGCGACCCGTCATGACCGGCGCCACCAATGCCGAGAATAAGGATGTTTAAGTATTGATCGTTCTTACTTGTAGACAATCCTGCCGCAACCGCGTCTTCTCCAAAAACCATGCGACGCATGTCGGCGATTACCGGTAATTGTTCAAATTCTGAAATCAAACTCGTTCCATGCTGAACCGATCGATAGGAAGCGGCTGCGCCGGCTGTGGCGATTAAGGCGACACATAAAGCAAAAACAGCGGCGAGAACTACTGTTTTCCGCCGCGCTTGTGTATCGTGGTCTGACTTTAAAAAGTTTACGCTCAACATGGGGTCGGGTATCGGCTCAAATCAGTTGTGACTCTAGCATTTTTTTTCGTACTTCGCAATCGCAGAAGGGGAGGCTTATTTTCCGATTTCCTGTGGATGTTTTTTCAAAATAAGGAAAGGTTCGTTTCCTTATTTTGTGGTATACTGAATTTCGTAAGTATGTCTGAACCTAAAGACACACGTCCGGTCCTTCATCGTCCATGGCTGAAGAAAAGCTTTGCCGTGATTTTTTTATTGTTTTTAGGCATTAGTTTTCTCGCGCCACTTCCAACGCTGGCTCAGTTTACTCCCCCCGAGTCGGCGCCGGTCCCGTCCACCCCCACAACTCTGCCTGCAGGCGCAACTCCGTCCGCGGCCGCACCTGCAGCAACAGCGCCAACGACTAACATCGTTTGTAACAATGTTAGCTTTTCGTCTAGTAGCATTGGCGACTATGCGAAGTGTATTATTTTTCAATCCATTGTAACCATTCTTCAGATTACGTTGTGGTTCATGACGATTGTGTTCACAATTGTGACGCAGGTCTTGGTTGCTTTTGCGAGCTACAATGGTTTTGCGCATGCAACCATCGTTGAGACGGGATGGAAGATTATACGTGATCTCGTGAACATGTTTTTTATTGTCGTTCTTTTGGTATCGGCATTTGCAACTATCATTGGATACGATTCCAGTAGTTTTAATTATAAAAACGTTCTTCCGAAGCTCCTTTTAATGGCGGTTTTGATTAACTTTTCAAAAACGCTTATTCAGTTATTGATCGACTTTTCCCAGGTCGTCATGCTGACCTTTGTGAACGCGTTTCAAGCTGCAGCCGCAGGAAACTTCATTAATGCATTCCGACTGACGGAATTAACGCATTTAGCGGAAGGCGGGCAGGCATCAAGCATGTCACTGGTGCAGATCATTGTATCTTATATGTTAGCTAACTTCATGATGGCCATCATTCTCGGCCTCATGATTATTCTGACGGCCTATCTTGCTTTCCGCATCGTTGGTCTTTGGCTCGCTTTGATTTTCAGCCCATTTGCTCTTTTTGCATCTGCTCTTCCGGGTCGCATTAAAAAATCCTTAGCTGTTTTTGCTGATCAGTATTGGACGCGGCTTACATCCTTGCTTGCCGGAGGACCGATTTTAGCCTTCTTTCTTTGGTTGACATTGGCAACGGTTCAATCAAGCGCGGCAAGCGGAGGCCTTGCGCCGGCAATGAACTTTGGTACATCAAGCGTTCCTCAAGGACTAACGGCTTTCTTTACAAGTGATCAAATTGCATCCTTTATTGTTGCTACGGCTATCTTGCTTATGGGTTTGGAAGCTGCCGTTTCTCAAGCGGGAGCCATTTCGAGTACATTAGGAGCTTTTGGAGGTAAGATCGCCGGACTGGCAAAGAGCGCCGGAAAAGCGGTCGCCACATCTCCTTTTCTTGCAGCTGGTGCTGCCGGATATGGAGCCTATCGAGCTGGTCGTGCCGGTGCCGGGGCGGTTGATCGACGGCTTGATGTTACCGGAACCCTTTCTCGTGGTGCGCTTCAGAAAATCACTCAAGCTCAACAAAGAGGAGGCGTTATTGGCGCCGCCGCTGGTGCTGCAGGACGTTTTGCTCGACCTACTCTTGTACGAGGAGCGACTTTGCGTAAACGCGAAGCAGAGACGCAGGGGAAGGCAGCAGCGGAACAATTTAGCGAACTCCGCAAATACGGAGGAGCGGAACTCGCGCAGCAAGTGGCGAAGACTTACAACTCTGACACTGGTCCGCTTCGAACGCTTGGAGAGCGGCGTGCTTCTGAAATGATCACCGGTTTAGCCGCCTCGGAGGACGTGCGTAAGGAAATCGCAAAAACACATAAATCAGATCATGTTCCGGAACTTAAAAAACAAGGTCTTAACGATGAAGATGCAAAGGCGTCGAGCGGTATTCTCGCAAATCAAGACGCTCTTGCTCAACAGCGCGATTTCCAGCAAAAGCAATATGATCTGGCAAAGAATCGGGGCGACAAGCAGGAAATCGAACGTCTTGATCAGCTTCTCACCTCAAATCCGCAGTTAGCCGCTCCGGGAGCTCAGCGTGAGGAGGCTATTAAGAAACTTTCATATCTTGATCCAGACGCCATTAAAGGCGTGGATGATTTTAACGCCAATAACGGAGAAGTTTTGAGCGGTCTCATGGAAAACAATGGTTGGGAAGAAAATAAAGCCACCGGCGCCATGGAACTAAAAGATGACGCGGCTTGGGATCGTGCGAAACGCAGCGTAAAACAAGCAGGTAACAATACACTTCTTAATGGCATGGAGGCACATGAACAGCTTATCTTGTCATCGCCGAGCCAAGCCGCGGATACTTTTAAAAATGTGGAGCATCGCAAAAATCCAAAAGACGGAAGCATGCAAGCTTTTACGCTTAAGGCTACGAAAATCACAACCGGAAAAGATGCTCAGGGGAATGCTATTCAGAAAGAGATTGGGCGCGGAAGCCGCTTCCGTAATGATACGCAGCGAAACTCGTTTGAGAGTTTGAAGACAGCTGGAGAACAACGCGCCTCAGGAGGAACGGTTGATGCACTCCAGATGAAGAACTTTGTCGACAGTGGCGGTTCGCTTAGCGATCTTCCGGATCTTGTAAATGCAAAGTTGGATCGAGTTCCGCTTGATGATTTTGCGAAACAAGTTGTTGGCGTTGATAGCGGAGATGCAGCAGAAGCCATAAAGCAGGGCGATTCGTCACAGTTCAACAAGAAGATGTCGACTGTTGCACGCGTATTTTCGAACTTGGATCAGTCAGGCGTTGACGCTCATTTCCAAACGCAAATTCTGTCTTCGTTCGCACAAAATGGTGGAGCAGAAATTATTTCAAATTACGATAAGCTCGCAAAAGATCTAAGGCCGAAGGTTCTGAAAGCGCTTGAAGTTGCCATGGATCGCGTGAACCACATTAAAGTAAACAAAGCCCCGGCAGAACAAACTCCGACAGACAAGGCCTTGATCGGTATGATTGACACGCTTTCAAGTGAAGCGGAAAAGAAACGAAAAGAATCTGAACTTCCAGCAGCGGTACGCACCATGATCAGAAAGGCATAGTCTATGACGCGTGAAAAGTGGCTTGAATTTTTCAACCAGTTGCCTCCTGCGGCACAGGACTATCTTCTTGATCCGTCTTCGGGTGTTAATGAAGACACGGCAGAGACAAATCTTGCTTATGATAATGATGCTTGGGAACGTGTCATGGATATTGTATGGGAACTCCTTGCTCAAAAGCAGGACATACAGACATTTGAAGAGGAGCTTAAAAAAGTAGCAGGGGACCGCAAGCCGGAAGAAGTTGAACGCGAATTGCTTTTGTATATTGTTCTTCCACTAGCGGATCTCATTCCTTGGGATGTTGAGGTGCGCTTACAAGAGCTCGGAACGTCTCTCTCCTTAATACAAAGCATTCACAGGGTGTCACTGCGGCCGGTTTCTTATGGTGCAGCCGTGAGACGAATCGCTTCGGAAGCAAAAATCAGCATTCTTTCAGAGGAAACGATTCGAAAACTTCGAGAAATTCTTGTTTCTTATATAAAAGGCGTGAGAACGGACGCGCAGGTTCTTGAAATTTTACAGCGATCACAAGAAGGCGGCGGCCTTGGACTCGAAAACTCGCAAGCGGAACGCTATCTTCAAACCATGACGGATTTCCTCGTTTCAACACAGGTCATGTCCGAAGAAGACTATGCGAGATGGTATCAAGAATATCTACTGGATGCAGAGAGCGCCTCGCAAGCAGGCGCGGAGGAAACGGCTGTGAAAAAAACAGGGGAACAATCCGGAGGAGCAGATTTCGATGTTGCTGGCATGCGGGTTCGTCGGAGTAATAATACAGCACTCGAAGAAGCTATCGATGCCGCCATTACCCGCATTGGGGAACTGAAAGGAGACGGATATCTTCTGAAACGTCTGCACAATCTCATTTCTACGCGACTGCGCGATGTTCGTAATTCCGCTCAGACAAAAGAGGCGCTTCTGCGCGATGAAAAAGTTGGTGGCCTTGGGCTGCTTACAGAAGAAGCGGAACGCATTTCGGGGATTATTGAAGAAGCGTATAAAACACATCATGTTGCGATTGAAGATTTTCAACGTCAACGCATTCAACAGACAGTTGATGAACAAAAACAGAAAATCGCTACGCGAAAACAACGCGATAGCGAAGAACATGCCGAATGGTATCGCGAGAAAGTGCAGACCGGTTCTTCCGATGATTTATCCGCGCAGCTTCGCAGTATGATGGCGTCCGCAAAATCCGCGGGGGGTGTAACATCGGCTCCAAGCACAAGCATGCAAGACGTGCGCTCTCCTTTGCGTCTCACGGGATTAAGTGAAGAACTTGGAACCATGACTATCGAAGCATTCCGTAGACAGTCTAAAGATCCAAATCAAGCGGCAAATACTATTCTGCAAAAATTAGACCTTCTAAAAAAGGAATCTTTCGAAGGTTGGACAGAGGGCATACAGGCTTGGCGTCGCTCTCCTTTGCAACAGCAATATTTGAATCTTGTAACGGAAAGTTTTAAGCAAGGTCTTCCCGTTGCGGAGCTTGTGGAAAAGAAACGCGCGCAAGATCCCTCCACTGCTTTACCGACCTCAGAAGAACTGGGTGCCATTGTTGCGCTTAACAGTAAATTACAACTTTAGCAGGGGAGATCGTTATCTTGGCTTCGAAAAAAGAATACACAGAATACACTGACTGCTTTTTCCTATCTGTGATATACTGAGGACATGCCGGAGAAGTTTGTCGTTCCCCAATTCATTGATAAAGAAGACAAGATTCTCGGACCGATCACAGTCCGACAGTTTCTCATTACGCTCGGAGCAACTTTTGTTCTCTTCATCGAATTCCGCCTGTTGACTCTCCCGTATTTCATTCTTTTCGCCATCCCAACAGCCGGTCTTGCAGGCGTCTTCGCTTTCCTAAAGGTTAATGGACAGCCCTTTCATATTTTTTTCATTAACTTTTTACAGACAACAACGCGTCCGAAGCTGCGCGTTTGGCAAAAGGGATTGTCAGATGCGGAGCTAAAAGTTCTCATCGCGAAGCCTCCTGCGCCACCAGCCGCACCGGCGAAAAGCAAAGCTCGTCCGGAATCAACCAGGCTTCGCGATCTTGCTCTTACCGTAAACACCGGAGGGGTCTTCAATCCCGATAATGACGACGATTCACTCTAAGTATGCAAAGCAAAAAGCTTACGGGAAAAAAACCCGGCGTTCCTGCGCAAAAATTTCTGGATATCGCGGAAATCCGTGAGAATCTTGTCATTCTGAAAGATGGAACCTTACGTTCCGTCTTGCTTGTTTCCAGCATCAACTTTTCTCTGAAATCGCTTGATGAACAGAATGCCATTGTTCAGGCATACATGCAGTTTCTTAATAGCCTTGATTTTCCAATTCAAATTGTTATTCAATCGCGCCGGATGAATATCGATAATTATATGGCGCAATTGGATGAGCAGAGAAAAACGATTGAGAACGATCTTTTGAAACGACAGATCAACGATTATCAGGATTTCATTAAGCAGCTTGTGAAACTGGGTGACATTATGCAGAAGCGTTTTTATGTGGTTGTACCGCTTGACCCCGCAACGGATCAGGGGACAACACAAAAAGGCTTTTTTCAGCGCCTGGGTGAAATTCTCTCTCCGACGGTTGCCGGAAAACTTTCTGAGAAGAAATTTGAAAAACAGAAGTTTGATCTCAGCTTACGCGTGAATCAGATTATCGGCGGGCTTTCTTCCATGTCGCTCAACGCTATTCAGCTTGATACGCAGAGTCTTATTGAGCTTTTTTACACTGTTTATAATCCGGATTTGTATGAAACCCAACGGCTTCAGGATGTAAACGAACTTCAACTTGAAGGCTAATCTTATGGCATTTGAAACACATTCGGAGAAAAAACTTGAGGTCTCCGCACTCACAAAAGGGGGCGTAAAGCTAAAAAGAGGCCCATCCAAGGCCGAGCAAAAACGCGTCCAGGAGGAAGAGCATATTGCGCTTGAAGAAGAACGTATTTATCGCCGCGGTGTTGCTTCGATTAAAGATTTGATTGCTCCTTCTGCCATGCTTGTTGAGCCGTCTTTTGTGCGCCTTGGTAATGTCTTTTGCCGATCATTATTTGTCGTCACGTATCCGCGCTATGTTTCCGTTGGCTGGGCTTCGCCGATTATCAATCTTTCCGCACAGCTTGATATCGCCATGTTCTTTTATCCGGTGAAAGCGGAAATCGTTTTGAAGCAGCTTAAAAAGAAAGTCGGTTATCTTGAAGCACAGATTTCTTCAGATGCGGAATCCGGAAAGCCGCGCGATCCTATTTCAGAAACCGCTTTACGCGATGTTGAACAGCTTCGTGATGATCTCACGCAAGGCGTTGAGCATTTCTTTCAATTCGCTTTTTATTGCACATTCTATTCCACGGATAAAGAAGAGTTGGAACGCGTAACGTCACAAGTGGAAGGAACATTTGCTTCGCAGTTGATTTACACGCGCCGCGCGTATTTTCAAGCAGAGCAGGGTTTTAATTCGACCTTGCCGGTTGGAAATGACGAGCTTCAGATTACGTTTAACATGAGCACGTCGCCAATTGCTTCTTCTTTTCCATTCACTTCGGCGGAACTTACAAGCGACAACGGTATTTTGTATGGCGTGAATCGTCATAATAACTCCTTGATTATCTTTGATCGTTTTAGCCTTCAAAATGCGAATGCGGTTATCTTTGCTACCTCCGGTGCCGGAAAAAGCTATACGGTGAAACTCGAAATTATTCGTTCCATGATGCTTGGCACCGATGTCATCGTCATTGATCCGGAAATGGAATACAAACATCTTTCCGATGCCGTTGGAGGAACATACATTAACATTTCGCTTTCGAGCCGCTCCAAAATCAATCCATTCGACTTGCCAAGACCTGTTGGAGAAACGTTTAGCGTAGAAGATATCATTCGAAGCGCTGTTATCACTCTGAAGGGGCTTTTGAGGCTCATGCTGGGCAAGATTACAACTACGGAAGATTCTATTCTTGACCGAGCTTTGCTGGAAACCTACGCAAAAAAGGATATCGTCCCAGGTTCTGATCTTTTGAACGTCGAAGTGCCTACGCTGAAGGATTTTCAAGACATTCTTGAAGGCATGGAAGGAACGGCGGAATTAATTGTGAAGTTAAAGAAATTTACGGAAGGAACATTTTCGGGTTTGTTTAACTCGCAGACAACGGTGCAGATGAATAATCAGCTCGTTACCTTTTCCGTTCGCGATCTTGAAGACGAGCTTCGCCCGATGGCGATTTACACCATCATTAACTACATTTGGAATGTTGTGCGTAGCGAACGCAAAAAACGTATTCTCGTTATTGATGAAGCTTGGTGGTTGATGCAATCGGAAGATTCGGCGAAGTTCATTTTTGCTCTCGTAAAACGTTGTCGTAAATACTATCTCGGTATCACAACCATTACACAGGATGTGAATGACTTCTTAACCTCTCCGTATGGGCAGGCGATTGTAACAAACAGCTCCATTCAGATGCTTTTGAAACAATCACCGGCTTCCATCGATCTTATTGCGCGTACATTTCTTCTTACGCAATCCGAAAAGTATCTTTTACTGGAATCCGCCGTTGGAGAAGGTATTTTCTTCGCAGGCGCAAAACATGCTGCCATTCAAGTCGTTGCGTCTTATACGGAAGATCAAATCGTTACAACAAATCCGCAACAACTTCTTAAGATCGAAGAAAAGAAAAAAGAATTCGAAGCGGAAGGCGAGGCGCGTGCAGGCGGAATAGCCACCATATAATTTAAAACATATTCTGTATGAAAAATAAGCGTCTTCTTCTCTTTCTTCTCGTCGGTGGCGGTATTCTCGCTATAGCCGCGATTCTGTTTTTTGTCTTTAAACCATTTCAACAAGGTTCCCAAACGCCGGCACAGCCGAATGTTCCGGAGCAGCAGGTTTTTAATCCTCAAGGAGCTGTTCCGAAGCTCCCAGAAGCCACAGGAACGCCTCCAAGCGCAAGTGATCCCGCAGAGGCTGAACGACAAGCTCAGGAAGCACTCAAGCGGCAGGCAACGGAATATGCCGCTCGCCAAGGAACGTATTCCAGCGTTGATGGCTTTGCAGCCGTAAAAACGGTTTATGATCAGAGCACGCAGGCGGTGCAGGACTTCTTGAAAGCGCGCTCTGATAAGCTCATAGCTCAATATCCTTCTTACGGCCCATCCTATGGCCGTACAACGCGTGCTCTTTCCGCAACGATTGTGAGCGGAACGCCTATTCTTTCCGGTACGGAGGCGCATGTTGATGTTCAGACGCAAGTTATTCTCAATGATGTGCAAGCGCAGGAAACCGTTTCCTATGAACTTGTGGGACTGAACTTAAAAAAAGAAGCGGGTGTCTGGCTTGTTTCGGATATCACCGTTGAACCATTGAATCTCTAAACATGTTCGCTCGAGCGCAGGAGCGAATATTGAATGCCATTTATCCTCCAACCTGTATTGAATGTGCTTCCGCGGATTCTTGGCTTTGTGAATCCTGTTTTACAGACATTGCTCCCGGAGATGCTTTAACACTTTCTCCCTTTCGACGCGCTTGGGCGCTGAGCGCGTATAAAGATCGACGCATTCAGCGTTTAATCAAATCCTACAAATATCGTGCGGCAACTTGTTTGGAGCCGGTTTTTCAACGACTTCTATCACGCATGCTCAATCATCCGACGGATTTAGATATTGTGACCTGGGTCCCCGGAGATCCGGATCGTGCGCGAGATAGGGGAATAGATCACGGAAAACGTTTAGCGGAACTTGTTGCAAACGCGCTCGGACATGGACTTCAAGCGGACGCTCTTTTACTACGCAGTGCATCGGCGCTTCCAAATGCAACTCTACCGGATAATGAAGCTCGAGAGGGGAATATAAAAAACGCGTTTTCCTGTATTCAAGATTTATCGGGAAAGCGCGTACTTCTTGTTGATGATGTTTGTACAACGGGCGCAACGGCTCAGGCTTGCGCCAATCTTTTTATAGAAGCCGGTGCGGAAAACGTTGATTTATTGGTATTTGCGAAGGGGTGATTCTAAGCCTTTGGATGGGAAATGGCTTGACAAAAGCCTCTTTTTCTGCTATCTTACAACGTTCTCAGTTTTTATACGGAGAACCTCGCAACACGTTGTTGCAAGCACCTTTACGAGGTTTACATGGCGAAGAATACCGACAACTTCGACGCGCGCGATTCCGGATGTCCCTACTGCTTCGGCACGCGGCGTCACAGCAAGAAGGGTCGCAAGACCTGCAAGCAGCACAGCGGAAAGAAGGACTCCACCAAGAAGCGCTCGTAGAACGAACATTCCCAAAAACCCCTAACCGAAACCGCCCTCCCACTCTGGAGAGGCGGTTTTCTATTTTCTGTTACTTCTTGCGTCCTATAGGATTTTTAGGCACACTATTTCTATGAAAAACACCATTACTGAGGCGCTGAATTGGCGCTATGCGACAAAAGAATTTGATACGCAAAAAAAGGTTTCTGACGATGATTTGAAAACGATTTTAGAAAGCGCTCGTCTCGCACCAAGTTCATTCGGTATTGAACCATGGAAATTTCTTGTTGTTACGAATCCTGAACTACGCGAGAAGATTCGTAAGGTAAGCTATGATCAATCAAAAGTAACAGATGCTTCGCATCTCATTATTCTTACGCGACGCACCGACGCTTCAGCGCTTGTTGATGAGTTTGTACAACGCGCTTCAACGATTGAAGGTGCTTCTTTGGAAGATTTAAATAGCTTGAAGCAAAATATTTCCGGAGCAATAGGACGTTTTTCTCCGGAACAATACACACTCTGGAGCGCAAAACAAACCTATATTGCTCTTGGAATGATGGTGGAAACAGCCGCGCTTTTGAAGATTGACGCTTGTCCGATGGAGGGCTTTGACGCGACAGCCGTAAACGAAATACTTGGCCTTTCTGAAAAGAATCTTGCCACCGTTTCAATGTTACCGGTCGGTTTTCGAGGAGAGGACCTGGGGGCTACGCGCAAAAAAGTTCGCCGCAGTTTTGAGGACGTTGTTGAGTTTATCGGCTAAGGAATACCACAAAAAAGAAATATCAAAAAAGAGGCCATCCGCTTGTCATAGCGGATGGCCTCTTGGAGAGCTTCAGTCGTCGCTGAGAAGCAGCGCGGAAGCAGGGGCATGATATGAACTGGCGAACTCCCTTCGGCTGGCGCTGAAGTGAAGGACACCTTTTTCGAGGAAGAAGAGGGGAGCGCATGAGAAGACTTCATCACCCAGCTCGGAGAACTCGTCACCCGAGCAGTCCAGGTTCAGCTTCCTCCGACGAACGAAACGCTTCGGATGGACCAAGAGCATGCAGCCGGCGGCGAATGTCCCAAGGCCGAACTCATTATGCTTGAAAACTTCACGCGCACGACGGACGCTTCGTCCGGAGTGCCGCAGACCGAGCTGAGCGGCGACAATCAGAATGTCGTGGCCCTTCTGCTCATGAGCGAGCTCCTGGAAGCCTTCCACAGCCTCGACACGCTGTCTGAGATGCGCCGAACCGAACTTCCCCTCACGATCATTGGAAAAATCACGCTTGCGCGAGAGCGTCTCGAGCACCTTTTCGACAGCCGCACCGTAGGCCGGTGCGAGCACTTCGTACCTCGGAACGGCGAACCATCCCTCGGCACCGAAAGGAAGTCGCTACTTCGCGATGCCTCCATCGAATGTCGCCTGTCTGATCTCCGGAAAGATCTGTTGCAGAATAGTTACCTGATGTTCGATGGGCTTGATTTTGTACCTTTTCGCGTAGCGAAAGTCGGAGCTGACTTCCTCGTTGAAGTACTGCTCATGTCTAGCCAACCCTGCGAGTCCTGACATCCTTGTCTCCTTCTTCTCTCTGTAAAGGAACCGATTTGAGGCTTAGCTGTAACAAATCCAGGATTTTTGTCAAGTATTTTTTTGTTTATCTTGGGTATTTTGTATACGTTTTTTCTCCTTATCGTGAGTCTGTCGATAAGAACTTTTCCTAACAGCGTCTGTTGGACGAAGCTCGAATATTCCTGGAAAACAAAACCGCTCTTTCGAGCGGTTTTTATATATGGCGGAGAGGGTGGGATTCGAACCCACGGTACGCTTTCACGTACGACGGATTTCAAGTCCGTTGCCTTCGACCACTCAGCCACCTCTCCACATGGTCTATTCTTGTATGCCTGAGAATATGCGAAAAAAAGGATTCTGTCGAGAGCCTTGCTCAAATCACATCTTATTTGTAAGATACAGCCGCCTTACGGATTCAAGGAGAGGTACCCAAGAGGCTGAAGGGGGGAGATTGCTAATCTCCTAGGGGTGTAAAAGCCCGCGAGGGTTCGAATCCCTCCCTCTCCGCCATGACAATTAAGTATCGGCAGACCCGAGTGCCCCAAGGTGTTTGCGATCTGTGCATTACAATTAACCGCCCGAAAGGGCGGTTTTGTCATAGACGAGAGAAGGAGCTAAGCTATAGGCAAAATATGCGATCAAAATCTCTCAAAGTCGTCTTGCTCGACGGCACTCCTTATGGCGTTAAAACCGCCGAGCTTTCGAACTGGAACGGAAAGGCGATCATCACGCCAAGAGCGGGGCTAAAAAACTAAAAGAACTACCCGAAGCAGAAATGCCAGCTGTGTATTTTTTGCTAGGCGATGAGAACCATGTCTACGTAGGCGAAACAGACTCACTCGGGCAGAGACTTGCTCATCATGCGATTACAAAACCGAATTGGAGCGATTTGATCGCATTCACATCGCCAAAGCTTACAAAAACCGAGGTGAAATACTTGGAGCATGCTTTTACGAAACGGCTCGCATCCGACGGATTAGTAGTTTTAGAAAACGGTACATCACCAAAGAGCCCAACGATCTCCACTGAGGATCAGGATGTCATGGAAAAATTTGTTGACCGCGCCTCTGATATCCTTTTAAGTTTGGGCTACTCGTTGCTTGGTGCTAGTCATGAAGTTACAGCTGAAGCGAAACAATCGGGCGTATTAGTGACCTGCGTTGGTCCTGACGCGAATGCACAAGGTGTTTACGGTGAAAGCGGTTTGCTAGTGCTCAAGGGAAGCCTCGCCAGAAAAAAGCACGCACCGGCTTTTGAAGTTCACAACTACTTCAAAAAGCGCACGCAGATGATCGAAAGCGGCATTCTGTCGTCTTTCGATGATCGTCATTATTCCTTCGCCCAAGACTATCTTTTTTCGTCTCCGAGTGCAGCGGCTGCAATCGTTCGTGGAACATCAAGGAACGGTTTAATCGAATGGAAGGCGCAGGACGGGAAAACCATTAAAGAGTTGGAGCAGAATAGTGACGGTGGGTAGACGATTATGAAGTTGCTTTGGCGAGTTAAATTGAAAGACTATAATAAAATAATAGAGAATTCAAACTATGACAAACGACATCTTAGAGCAGGTGGTCGAAGACTATTTCAGAAGCCAGGGATATTTCACACAGCACAATATTAAATACCGCCCTGCAATCAAAGAGCCAAAATACGCTGTCCATTCTGACATAGACATTCTTGCCTACAATCCGCTCAAGAAGGCGAGGGACCGAGCAAGGGTTGCTGTAGCGAGCTGCAAGAGCTGGCAGGGCGGGTTGGATATCCCTGGTACCCTGAAGGCTCTGCAAAAAACGCCGAACCGCAAATGGCCAACAAAGAGGCTTGGAAACTTTTTAGAGAAGTCATGGATAAGAACTGGTCGCAAGCTTGAAAAGCAAAAGTAAAAGAACTGACAGGTGCAGAAAACTTTACTTTCTATTTAATGGTGACTAAATTCAAAGGGGAAAAACCACCATGGGAAAACAGTAAACTCTTTTCCAGCAATTTGACCGACTGTGATATAAAGATAATGAATATGGAAGAAATGCTCATTCCATTACAGGATAAGTTGACTATCACACCGGCACATAGCGAATTGAGTCGTATGCTCCAATTAATTAAGGCTGGCGGCGGTTCGGTGACTTACAAAAAGTAGTAATGCCAAAACCCTTTCTCTCTCCGCCACCAAAAAAGCTGCAGTCTGTTTCACGACAACTGCGGCTTTTTTGTATGGTTGAACTGATTATACAAAACACAGGGCCATAGCGTGTAGGAATAAAGGTTTCCGGACGACTTGAGGCCGTGATCAAGGCGGTGTTATACTGATAATATGAAAAAATTTCTACAGTATTTTCTTCTTGAGTTTATAATCATTTTCGTCATTGGATCGATAGGATATTGGGTTTTGAGCGTACCGTATAATTTGTCACAAATTCTTTTCTCGTCCGTTGTTTCAGGGGCGATTATCGCATTCGCTTTGTGGAGGAAGAAAAAGAATTGTTAATCTATAATTTATGAAAACTCCAAAATTCACAAACGTCGCGGTATTTATAATATTTTTCGGAATTGCCTTGATTGAAGCTCTTCAAAAACAGAACTGGTTGGAAGCGACACTTTTCTTAGCCTTAGGTGTGTTGTCTCTCTGGGCGGATATCAAAAAAGGTTAGGTTCTTAAGTGCCGCCAAAGAAAAACTTGGATTCGTCCTCTCAGTTTCGGTTCGAGGCGAGCGAGGAAGAGGTCGCTCACCAAGCCCAACTAGCTCCGTTCAGATATTTTTAAAACGGACACCACCAGAAGAAATTCGATGAGATTCCGTCGGGTTTTTCTTATTTAAGTTTTAAATGAGAGATTATTGAAAATTAAATGAGACCAGTTAGTCGACCTTGGGATGGATGAGGCCGTTCAGACCGTCATTGGCATGCTCGAGCGCGCCCGCCGCCATACTCCGAACTTCTCGTAGCTCCCATCGAAAGCTCTCTCCGATTTCCGCATCGTCACGCAACATATCTGCAGCGTCCACAACAAGCTGAAGGTCTTCCAGCTGATGTTGCTGGTTGATATTCCTCGGGGGATCTGTTGACTCCGAACCCTCCAGCATGCCGGACGGCGCGTCGCCGCCAAAGCTTCGGAGGAAGGGGAAGTCGTATCGGTTACGAACGACGGCGTCTGACTCGTATGGGCTGTCGATCTCAGGATCGCGGATAAAGTCGGACGCGCGAGGGCCAGTCCTTTGGACCGTGATCGTGACATGCGAATCTCCGCGTTCCACCGTAGCCGTGAATGACATCTGATCGTGCTCGAGTTGCGTTAATTGCGGCCGCAGACCGTTCTCCGCGGGAACCGTACAACCAACCCCGAGAAAAGCAATTACTGCTACGCTTGTCATTAAGTGAGTTGAGATGTTCTTTTGTGTATTCTGTTTTTGGATTTGCTTCTCCATATTGTCTATAGCATCACTCTTATTTTAGATTTATAGCTTGATTACGACATTTTTCCTATGCTTGTATTTTTATTGACCTCTTATCTGAAAAATGCTAGTTATTTTGTAGGAGTTTTGTACTTCGACAACAGGTGAAAGAAGGGCAGGATGTTCGATAAAAAGAACTTAAGCCTCTGTGAGCTTCAGGCTCTGTTTGCCGCGCGGTTCAGAATATACTACGCGAAAGAACGGAAATTGCACGCACGCCTCCAGCAAGCGCTTGGCTATGAGCTCGACAAGGAGCTGGAAAACAACCCAATCATCGAAACCTTTCATGAGTGGATCTCTGCACTCCTTGCTCGTCGTCTCAAAAATGGCGAGCGGAACGGGCCCTTGCTCTCAGAAGGGGATCTTGTCCGATATCTTCCGCTTGTCCTCGAGCAAGTAACGAAGCTTGTGGGCCACAAGCCCGAGGGCAAGGATCTGGAAAACTTCAAGGCCATCTGGAACGCACGATTCGAAACCGTTTTCAAGATGATGCGGACGATCGTTCGATTCGGCTGGGATCCTTCTGACGAATACTGGCGCTGGATTGCGACCGTAGTTGAACTTGCCACCGAGCGCGGTATGCCACCGGTCGTGCTTCTCGAGCTCGAAGAGGCTATGGATGAAATTACTCGGAGGATGTTTACCAAAGAGGAATTTCTTCGTCTCAACAATCAAGCCATGAAAAGCTTCTTCGATATCGAGCGATGGACACGCGAGACGCTGCAACCAACGATTACTGATCTTGAGTCTCGCACGCTCAGCAATGCTGAACGAGATTCCTGGAGGCATGAGGTAAAAAACCAAATTCCTTCCCGAAGTGATTCAAGCCTTCGAAACCGAAAAACTCCTCACAAACATTCAGCTGGACGAGGAGGTCAACCGCATTTACGGAACGGTACGAACCTAGCACCGCTTCCCGAAACCTCATCTCTCGCATATTTGCCAACAGCAAATCCCTGCGAGAGATTTTTTAATAAATAAAGCTCTTTTCCGATGTATTCATCATTTATCAACAGCTTGACGTTCAGAAAGCGAGATAATACGATATCAGCTCGATATTTCTCAAACCCACCTATCTATGACATCAAAATCATCAAAGAAAAAATACGCCCTTTCCAAGATAGCGAAAAATGTTCAAACCAGACGTGAAGACATGGAATTAACGCGCGATCAGCTCTCACGGAAGGCGAAAGTGAATTATAATACGATTGTAAAGTTGGAATCCGGCGCAAATAAGAATCCAACCGCAAAAACACTTATTGGACTTTCGCATGTCCTTAACTGCAGCGTTGAAGATCTTCTAACATAAGGCAACACTGTTCTTTAAAAAAATTCGGCTTCTTAAAGCGAGAAAGCGTTTTTTAAGGTATCCTCTTTCTATGAAACTCACTATTGGCGACAAAGCTCTGGAATTCAACTTGCCGGATCAGAAAGGAAAGATGCATAGTTTGAAAGACCAGAAGGGGAAATGGACTCTTTTGTATTTCTATCCAAAAGACGACACACCCGGGTGCACGATTGAAGCTTGCACCATTCGGGACAATTATCCTGCCTTCAAAAAACTCGGTATTACGGTTTTTGGCATGAGCGCGGATCCGGTGAAAAAGCATGAAAAGTTTTCTGAGAAATACGATCTTCCATTCACACTTCTTTCCGATGAAGAAAAGGAAACGCTCGAAGCCTATGGCGTCTGGGGAAAAAAGAAGTTTATGGGACGCGAGTACATGGGAATCTCACGCGAAAGTTTTCTCATAGATCCAAAAGGGAAGATCGTGAAGATCTATGAGAAGGTGAAACCGGCACAGCATGCGGAAGAAGTCTTGGGAGATTTGAAAACGCTTCAAACAAAATAAAAAAACACCTCGATAAAATCGAGGTGTTTTTTATGGTGCAGCCGAGACGATTCGAACGTCTGACCTCTTCCTCCGCAGGGAAGCGCTCTATCCAGCTGAGCTACGGCTGCGTATCCGATTTTGAAGCTTTTCTACAGTTTTAACAGCCGCGCCATCGTATCAGAGAAATGCTCGCCCTGCAAGTCTAAATCCTCTGCAATATATTCCCGTAAAAAGGCCCGCAAAGGGAGAGGATCTTCGTCTTCCAGTTGAATCGTGAGCCTCGGAGCGAGCGCACTACGCAGTTCTAAGTACAGCACTTTTGCCAAAGGCGGTTCATAGGCAATAGCGAAATTCTGAATATCTTGGTAGAGATGTAGTTTTCCATTGTAGACAATGCCGTTTTCTCCGATTTGAACGAGAACGGATCGCGGTTCCTGATTTCCTACAAGAAGAAGCAAAATAGCGGACAAGAGAATGATGAAGGCAAAGAGAAAATTAGCCGTCCATACCGCATAGGCGATTAAAAATACCGCCACAACGGCCATCATGAAATACCATTGCGATCCGCGAAAGCGCCTTTCAAAATTTGGAGCCTCCCATACGAAAGCATCCTGACTTTGAATGATGGCCTCCCGCACATCGGGCGAGAACGTCTGCATATAAGGCTAGTATACCACAAAACCTCGACGAAGTGCGTTTATCTGCATAGGATAGGCTTATGTTGAAATGGGAGGAACCGGCAACCTTTATCAAGGGGGCTACCGCTTCCGTCAGAAAAGCCTGGCGAACGCTTGGAATAGAAACAATTGGCGACCTTTTTTTAACGATTCCAAGACGTTATGACGATTTCTCTCGGATCTGCACGATAAGGGACTGCCAAAATGGGGATGTTGTTACTTTGAAGGGAAAAGTAGTCGAATGTCGAAAGCTTCCGAGCTTTCGGAAACGTTTTGTTATTGTTCGGGTGAAGATCCAAGATGAAACAGGAACGATGAGCGCAAACTTTTTTAATCAACCTTGGATTTTGGATGATATTCAACTTGATCAAGAGATTTATCTTTCCGGAAAAATAAAAACGCATCCGACCTATGGCAAGCAAATGCAAAGCCCGCTTCTTGAAGCAGCGGATTCTACAACGCTTGCCGCTGCGAAAATAACGCCGGTATATGGACTCTCCGGAAGCTTGGTTCAAAAGACCTATCGAAGACTTATTCAAAGCGCTATTGATCAGCTTGTGTGGCCGAAGGATCCATTCTCTCCGAACATGCTCGTGCGCCACAAACTTCCCGCTTTTGAAGAAGCGATTCGTTCATTACATGTTCCGCAAACGCATGAAGCGATTGAGCAGGGGAGACGCCGGCTCGCATTTGATGAACTCTTGATGCTTCAGCTAAATCTTGGGCGAACGCGAAAAGAAGCGAATGTTCTTGGAGCGCCGCGTATTGAGGCGGATATTGATTTCGTAAAATCTTTTGTAAAAGAACTTCCTTTTGAATTGACGGATGATCAACGAAAGGCTGCCTGGGCCGCCATGAAAGATATGCAGGAAGAACATCCAATGCTTCGCCTTCTACAGGGAGATGTTGGATCGGGAAAGACCGTTGTCGCCGCACTTTTGTCCGCCATTATTAAGCGCGTAGGTCAATCCGCCGCCATGATTGCTCCAACGGAAGTTCTTGCAAAACAACACGCGGATACATTTCGGCGGCTCTTTCAGCACTGGCATATTCCGGTTCTTCTTGTCACAAGAACAACAAAACGTCTTTTTGATGGTCACACCGAAGAAGATTTGAGTGAAAGCCAACTCACTTCTTGCATCGAACAGGGAAATATTGTTTTGGTCGGTACGCATGCCCTCCTTCAACCCGGACGACTTCCGAAAGATCTTGCGCTCGCGATTATTGATGAACAGCATCGTTTTGGCGTGCAACAGCGGGAAGGACTGATTCGTGATTTACGTGCGGACAAAAAAACGCCGCATTTACTTTCCATGACGGCAACACCTATTCCGCGATCACTCGCTCTTACGATTTTCGGCGATTTGCATGTTTCGACGTTGAAAGAAAAGCCCGCGGGACGTTTACCTATAAAAACACAAGTTCTTTTAGAAAAGGATCAAGAAAAAGCATTTGTATACGCCAAAAAAGCCGTTGAACGAGATGAGCGTGTTTTTGTGGTTTGCCCGCTTATTGATCCATCGGATGTTCTTGGCTTTCGCGCGGTGACCGATGAATGTAAGCGATTGCAAAAAACAGATTTCGAGGGGATCACCGTCGGCCTTTTACATGGCAGAATGAAAAAAGAAGAAAAAGAAGAGGCTCTAAAGGATTTTATATCCGGTAAAACGCCTGTGCTGGTTTCAACAACGGTTATAGAAGTTGGTGTTGATGTTCCCGATGCGACTGTCATGATTATTGAAGGAGCCGAGCGTTTTGGACTGGCGCAACTTCACCAACTTCGTGGCCGCGTTGGAAGATCTACAAAGGCAAGTTCTTGTTTCTTGATTACACAGGGCGATGAACATGCGCTGAAGCGATTAAAATTGCTTGAAGCAACACAAGATGGTTTCCGTCTTGCGGAAGCCGATCTTCGCATGCGCGGAGCAGGGGAACTTTCTGGAACATCGCAAACCGGCTGGCTGGGTTTTCGCGCCGCAAGATTTTCAGATATTGATCTTATGGCTGCCGCATGTGAAGAAGCACAGGCCCTACTTGAAACAAAAGAGCCAGTTCATGAAGAAACCTGGCCCATGTATCGCGAGTTTAGAGACGCGACCAATCACTTAGAATAAAGTTTATTACGACTTTTTCAATCCAGCCGCTTGAATCGCTTCTCGCAATGTCGAGCAAGCGCGGATCTCAAGTCCATCCAATGTAACTTGTTTTTTCTGCTTTGGAACAATAACCGTTTTGAACCCGAGGCGCTTTGCTTCTTTTAAGCGCGCTTCCGGACGCGATACGGGGCGCAATTCTCCCGCCAAGCCCACTTCTCCCCAAGCCATAACGGAATCGGGAACCGCACAATCATATTTTGCGGATGCAAGTGCAAGCGCGACCGCAAGATCCAGTCCTGGCTCCGAAACGCGAATACCTCCTACAACATTGAAAAAGACGTCCATATCCGCACAAGGAACGCCTGCACGACGTCCTAGAACGGCAAGAAGGAGACTCACACGATTGCTATCAAAGCCGCTTACGCGACGAAGTGGCGTTCCATACCCCGCAGGAGCGATTAATGCCTGTAGCTCGCATGCAAGCGGATGGCCGCCTTCCAGTAAGCAAGAGACGATTGTACCGGAGGCCTGCACGGGACGATCCGCAAGAAGAGCCGAACTTGGATCGGAAACAATTTCAAGTCCGCGTTCCGTCATACTGAAAACGCTGCATTCTTCCGTATTTCCAAAACGATGCTTTAATACGCGCAACATACGGAACGTGTGGCTGCGATCGCCCTCAAGCATAAGAACGGTATCCACAAGATGCTCAAGAAGGCGCGGGCCGGCGAGATCGCCGTCTTTTGTGACTTGTCCAACAAGAACAAGCGGAACGCCGCTTTTCTTTGCCGCTTCTATAAGAATACTTGCTCCCGCTTTTATCTGAGAAATATTTCCCGGTTCACCGGAGACGCTCTCCACGCGCAATGTTTGAACGGAGTCCGCGATGACGAGCGCGGGTTTTTCTTTCAATATGGTCGCCGCAATAACTTCCGCGTCATTTCTATCCAAAAATCGGAGAGATGGGGGAATGGCTGGCGCAAGGCGCTCAAGACGTAAACGCACCTGAGAAGGGGATTCTTCTCCCGTGACATACAAAACAGATTGTCCCGCTTGGCTTAATGTAAGAGCGATTTGCGAGAGGAGCGTTGATTTTCCAATGCCCGGCTCTCCGCCAAAAAGCGTTACGGAACCGGGGACAAGCCCTCCGCCGAGTAATTCATCAAAAGGAGCGTGTAGTGTTTTCACGCGTTCCGCTGAGCCGTTTTCCTTTGTTAAATCAGAAAAGGCATTTGTTTTTCCGGGTTTCTTTGAGAGCGCTCTTGATGGAGCGGCTTCTTCCGTTTCAAGAGCATCTTCTCCAATCGTTCCCCAGGCGCCGCAACCGGTACAGCGTCCCGACCATTTTTGAAATTGCGCACCGCATTTTGCGCAGGCGTAAATCTGCTCGTTTTTCATGAACCTATCTAAGCGGGCAAGAGCCACTTGTGTCAAAAGGATTTGTCACACCCAAACCTAACGCAACCCGTGCAACCCGTGATGCAGCCTCTGCCATGCGGCGATCATAATTTGGAGGCGGGCTCGGCCTATGGCCATCTGCAACTTGCTTCTCCCAATACCGCGCGGCTGCTTGATCATATTGCTCCACGGTTCCATTGCAGCCCACTCTGTTGAGAACTAGGCGTAAAAGTCCTGAACCGCTATTATGGCCAAAATAGATAAACTGAAGAAGGCGTGTTGCATCTGTCACCTGCGGACAGGTAGTACGTATGCGATTTACAGCTGTTTTAATTTGTCCGGTAACAGCCGCTTCTATATTAATACGAGGATCCGTAAGGTTTTGACAATCAGCCGCACGCGACGTTCCGGTAAAAGGACAATTCTCCGGGTGATTGCGTATACAGAATTGAAAAAGTCCTACGCAGCCGAATCTGTTTACCACGGCCGGATTCAGACCTGATTCTATCGTGGCAATTGCTTTTAAGACACGCCAATCAACACCTGCGCAGGGAGCATATTGCTGAAAAAGGTCATCCAAGCCTGAATACGACTCATCATGAACAACTCCTCCGCCAGTAGCCTCAACGCCTTGGAGAGCACCTCCCAGCCCTTCAAGAATCAGATTTGCGTTAGAAGCACTGGTTAATGACAGAGCATTGAAAGACGTTGTTGCCGGGTTTACCGTTTGAAGAATGACATAAGCTCCGAGAATGAGCAGCATACCGGCGATTGCATCCCGAATAATTTCTTTTCCACGCTCAACACCGCCCACGCCAGCGCCCACGAGATAACGAAATCCGCCATAGACAACCATAACGACAGCCACCACAAGAACAATACCGACGAGATAGCGATAAACACCGTTGATATATTCAATAAGAAAGGGAACGCTCACATTTCCTGCGTCTTGCGTTGGCGCGCTCAGCGTCACTCCCGGAATAGGTACACCGAGTTCGGGCGTGATAGGTGTAAATGGTGCTTCCGGAGCGGCTCCCGGAGACCCCGAGGAACCTGTTGAAGGAGCTGTCGCTCCTCCCACACAAGTTTTTCCTCTGCTACCTGTATCAACACAACCTGAACCAACGCGACACTGCTCACTCGTACTACAGATGCTTCCGTCAGGAATGCGGCATGTACCTTCCATGCAAACCTGTGGGCTGGTACACGGACGCGAATCGCTACAAGCGGATATACTCGACCCTAAAGCTGTAAAATCTACTGTGAAGCTAGTTGCAATACCAATACAAACATTAGAAGCAATGTCCGGAACAGTATAGCAGGAAGAGTCTGTACCGCATTCTCCGGGAGGAGCACCAACTTCACTTACGATTGTGCAAGTGCGAAAACATTGATTGCCCCCGCGGTCACCAAGACAAACCTGATCAGCTGGACAAGTCCCATCGGTTGAACATGGACCTTCCTGTGCAAAAACAGGCGTCACTCCAGGGAGGAAAAAAAGTCCAATGCTGAAAACAGTGAAGAGCGCTAATGAGCCACGTTTCATACGCCTATCATACCGTGCATTTCCATCTAAAGCCACTGTTTATGAAGCGTGAGCCTATTTCGCGAGCAACAGAGCCCACCTTAAATCAGCGGCTGTCGCGTATCCCTGAATAACTTGATCTCCAATAAAAAATGTTGGAGCGCTATTTATATTGTGATTACGCGCGATGACAATATCGTCTTGAATATTTTGTAAGTATTTGCTCGTTGTTAGACATGATGAAAATGTATTCTCATTCAGGCCCAGTTCGCGAGCACTTGTCTGAAGAGAATCGATCGTAATTTTGTCCGCTTGAAAAAGCGCATCATGCATTTCCCAAAATTTCCCTTGGTCTTTGGCGCATCTTCCCGCCATGGAAGCAAGCAGAGCGCTTGGATTATCACTCGCAATAGGGAAGTCTCGCCAGACATAATGAATATTTGGATTCTCGGAAAGAACTTGTGCGACTTCGTTTTGTGAAGCGCGACAGTATAAGCAGGTAAAATCTGCGTATTCCACAATAGTGATGGCGCTCGGATCTTGTGAACCGGCGCTCGGATCTTCCGGACGGATGGGGGGAAGAACTGGATCCGGACCCGCCGGTACAGCAATGGTTGGATGGGTGCCCGCGTGAAAAAAAGAGGTGGACTGAAAAAAGAATGTCCAAGTCAAAACACCGGCAAGGACAATGAATAAGCCGAGAATGACATACAGAAGGGGACGCTGACTCTTATTCATACCTATAAATTGAATCGAATAAGTTTGCCTGTTATTGCATCCGTAAACATGGCGGCACTTCCGTCAGGCGTGATCGTCATTTGATCCACAGCCGCGCCTCCTTGAGGCTGGCCGAGGTTTATACGCTCACCCGTTTCAAGATTGAGTTTATATATTTCATCCGGAACTTGGCGGAACGCATCTCGTTGAAGACCCGCTCCTGTATCCAGCTGCGTCGGTACACCGCAAATAACAACTGTTTGACTCTGCCAAGCACATTTATCCGCCCAAGTAGGCAAATTTAAATTTTGACGATTTGCATTTGTATTGTCGCCCGATGCACCACTAAACCAGAGCGAGGGGAGATAATTATCATTCGAGCTGTACACGCTGTAAACCATGTTGTCACCCGTTGGAGACCAGTTAGGCACGAAGCCTCTTCCTTCAACGACGAGGCTTTTGAAGTTCTCCTGATTTTTTCCAACAAGAACGATAGACTGACGGTCAAAGCCGAGTGAATCTCCCGTGAAGGAATATGCGATTGCTTGATTATTTGGCGACCAGTCAACATGTACTTTATCTTGATTCGCACCAAGGTCTTCAACCGGGCGCGCATTTGTTCCGTCCGGATTTGAGACAACAAGAAAACGATTGTTTTCATTTCCTCCTACCGCTTTTGCCGCAATTTCCGCGTCATTCGGAGAAAAGCTGAAATCTTCCCAATATTGCGGCAAGGTTACTTGGTTGTTTGTTGCAAAATTATAGTAGACATTTGAGCCATCCGGGAAATTTAAAATGGCTTGATCTGAATTATTTCCCCAGTCTACTTTTTGTACGCCGAAAAATGTTTGATTTGAAAGTGGAACTACATCTCCATTCGCATTAATCTTGTAAAAACGACCGTCATTAGGATTGTAACTACGTAATCCGCTGGAGCTCATGGAAATCTGTTGTGTCGGCTCGGTTCGAAGAACCGTTGTTCGTCCCGTTGAAGGAACGCCCGAAGGTAAATTGCCAACGCCAGTACCGGGAACCTGCGGTAAACCCGAAACGCCGGGAGTTGTTGGCGTACCGCCTGGGACACCTTCACCGGCTGTTGGAAGCTGACCACCGGGCGTAACCGTACCGGGCGTAGGCGTGACGGCTGAAGGTGATGAACGAAAGAAAAACCAGTAGAGCCCAAAAGCAAAACCGAATACAATCAAAGCAAAACCGAGGATGAGCAGGATTTTTTTTAAGCGCAAATTCATATGTGTTGCATCATACCATCAGAACAAAATTCAGATAAACAAGCGTATGCGTGATCAGCATAGATGTTGTTCCTCCGCTGGTTGAAGGTGACAATAATCCGGAAAGATACCACATAGCTCCGCCGATTATGGCGATGATCGCAGCGGGGATCGCAAACAAAATAACCGCGCTAATGAGCATATTGATGACGAGCATGATGTCAAAAACAACCGTGGCAGCATCTTCAATTATTGTTTGTTTTGGAACGATGCGTAAATTTAAAATTCTTCCGCCAATAAGCTGTACATTTGCCATGACCCACGTTATGACAATGCCGACTAATGTAAAAGATGCCCCCGCTTTTATCGCTTTATAGGTATTCGCCATTTTTTTAATCGCCTGAGCATTTGCCGCGATGCCAGAAGCTCCCTTATTTCCCAAGGCGCCTACAAGCTGTGTTGCGGCGGAGCTACGCGCTCCGGCTTGAGCCGCTTGGAGCTGTTGTGCCCTTGCTGCTTCCATTGGCATATCGGGAGGCGCGCCCATCGGAACGGGTTCGCGAACCGGTTCATTTACATTCATCTCTGGCCTTCCTTGGTTTGGAAGGGGTTCTTGAGCTGCAAATCTTCGTGGTTGCTGCTCTCGTGCTTCCGCGGGAAAAAGACTTTCTTTTGTTGCTCGTTGTTGTGCTTCACGCTCACGCACTTGCCGTTGTTTTGCTAAGCCGCCTTCAAAAAGATCGCCTTCTTCAACTTCAGATTCTTCCGGCCCAGCCATGGTGTAAGAAGGGAGTGATCCTTGTTGAAGCCCGCCTTCTTGCGAGAATGCGCGTTCATACGCATCCGAACTCCCTTGGCTCGAGTCTCTCCTAGCCGATTGCTGTCCAACATTAAGGGAAGTGGCTGTTGCGCTTGTAAATGGCGTTCCGAGCTGTTTCGTCAGCCGCTGCCGAGTCGCTTGGCCCGACGTAGCCTTTCGTTGACGAAACAGAGAGGGAAGCGCGGAGGAAAAAGACCGCGGACGAACCGCCTTTGGTTCCGCTGGCGCTTCAAGCGTTGCAGGAACGGCAGCCGCTGAAGCGGGGACTGCTCTTGGCGTTTCCGGTGGAATGGCTTTTTCTAAATTCTTTAGGAGAGCCGGGGGCGCTTGTCCTTCTGACTGTTCAACATTATTGATTCCAACACGAAGGTTTTGTGCCGTTGATTTAAGATTAACAAGTTCTGCCTGTGTATTGAGCTGCGTGTCTTGAAGATCGCGGCGATTCGCGTCGATGGTTTGGAGTTCGCCCGATAAGGTGGTCGCTTCTTCTGTTCTTCCTTCACGCGTAGCCGCTTTCTGTTGTGTATTCTTTGCTTGATAACTTCGCGCAAGATCCGCTACTTGTCCGCGCGTTTGCTTGAGTGAGGCTTCTTGCGATTGAATTTGGCTATTAATAGCCCCAAGAGCTGATTGAGCTCTTGCCAGCGTTTGAGCCTGATCCGCGACTATCGTTCCCGCTATGGTTGACGTAGCGGCCGTAGCGACGGCACCAGCGCCTTTCGAGCTTCCTCTTTGCTCTCGCTGTGGTGCACTCCCCGAGACTTGGCTACGCGCTTCAACTTCAACACCAATTCGCGGAGAAGCGACACGCCCCGTTATTTTAGTTGCGAGCGTTGCTTCTGCTGTACCGGAGAGATGCGTCTGAATCGAGGACGATCCTGTACGCATGATTTTATCTAATTTCTGATCAAGCTTTTTTATTTCCCCAGCTAATTCTGGCGAGCCTTGCGCGCCGGATTTTGCCTGCTTCTGTAATGCAAATTTCGAGGCTTTTAATTCAGCAACTTGAGAACTGATATCCAAGAGCGGCTTATTGATCTGCAAATCCCTTTCAACGGATTCAATGCGAGCCGTCGGAATATTCGCTGCTTTTGCCGCCATCTTTGTTTCTTCGAGCGACTGTTGATAAGCCGCTTTTATTTCCGCACGTTTTTGTGTGGTTTTACGAAAGGCCTCCGGATCCGCCTGCTCAACCGAAGTTATTTCGGCGTCTGTATCTAAAAGCGTTTTATACAGCGTGACGGTCTTTAACTCGTTTTCCGCAAGCGTTCTCTGCTCAGGACTTTCGACTTCGGCTACTGCAGGAACGCTCACGCGTTTGTTTAATTCTTCTATCCGCGCGTCTATGGCTTGTTTTTCCGCTTGAATTCCGGCATGCAAAGCCTCTTGAGCCGGTACAGTCTCGGAAAATTCTTCTTGTTTTTTTGCTAAGCGGCGTTCACTTAATATTTTTCGAATCTCTGAGATGCTTTTAGGTTCTTTTGGCTTCTTTAACGTCTTTTTACCTACAGCTTCAAAAACTTTTTTAATCACTTCCGGATCCAAACTTGAAGTAGCTTTATTTAAATCTTGCTGTTTTACCCATCGGCGAATGAGTTTTCCATCCACCATGCCTTCAACCAGGGCGCTGCTCGATGCACCGTCATATCCTTCAATACGAAGACTATTTTGGCCGAGACTAAGTGCCTGACCGAGTCGGAAGCTGGGTTTTTTAAATCTGCTTTTTATTTTTTTACTTTGCGTTTTTGCCTGCTGATACTCAGAAAAGGGGATGGAACGATTTTCCACCGCGTCTCCCAAACGTTTGCTCACAGTCACGCGCCCGGATTTTGGATCAATGCCGGTAACCGTCCATTCTTTTAATCCGGTTGTAGAAAAATTAAGGACGTCTCCAAACGCAACGCGCGCAGCCCGTTTGGGATTTTGTGGTGCGGAAACAGAAGACGCGTTCACCGAAGGTGGCATGTCTCTAGTTTACGCTATTTTCCGTAAAAACCGTAGTCTTAGGTTACGCGAAGCTTGTCCTTTGAAACTTTCAATGTCCCTCGTCGTTTTTTTGGATGTTTTACAAGTTCTTCACCAAGCAATGACAGAATGTCGCGTTCGATAATGCGACGTGCGGCGCGTGCACCTTCTTCGACATTCATTTCTTGTGAAAGAAGCCATTCAAGAACATCATCGCCGGCACTCACGGCAACACGTTGTGTTTCAGAAAGCCTCTCGAAAATAACCGTAAGTTCTTTGCGGATTATTTCTTTCAAAGCCGTCTTATCAAGAGGCTGGAACACGGCGATGCGATCGATGCGATTCAATAATTCCGGGCGGAAGCGTTCTTTTAGTTGTTCGCGTACGTGCGTTTCGAACGCGGCCGGTGAAGCTTCTTGCGTAAAACCAATATGAGACTGATTTACGTATTCCGAACCGACATTTGAAGTCAAAACAATATAGGCGTGACGAAAGGAAACCGGGCGTCCGGTTGCATCGCTCATTTTTCCATCTTCCAAGACTTGCAAAAGCAAATGCTGTACATCGGGATGCGCTTTTTCAAATTCGTCGAACAGCAGCACGGAGTGCGGATGTTTGCGGATCGTATCTATCAAACGGCTCTGCTCTCGATAGCCAACATAACCGGCAGGGGAGCCAAGAAGTTTCGAAACAGCATGTCCTTCTGCGAACTCGCTCATGTCGAGCTTGATAAGAGCATCTTCTTTTCCAAAGAGTTCTTTTGCAAGAGAAGTGGCTAATTCCGTTTTTCCAACACCGCTCGGTCCAACGAAGAGGAAGCTCGCGCGAGGACGGCGCGGATCGGAAAGACCAAGGCGTGCTTTGCGAACGGTGTCGGAAACACCCTGAACAGCCGCATTTTGTCCGAAGATTCTCCCAAGCAAGTTGGCTTCGAGATCACGAAGGCGCTCACGTTCTTCAGAGAGAATTGAGCGAAGGGGAACGCGTGCATGGCGGGAAATAACTTTCGCAATATATTCGATTCCAATTTCGGCTCGCTCGCGTTTGCGCGTAGCGCGGCTCGCTTCTTCCAAAACATTCTTTTCTTGAAGAAGACGTTCTTCATCTTCCAATGCTTGCGCAGCGTCATCCATGTTTCCCGCTTCCACCGCTTGTTCTTTTGATTCACGTGTTGCGGTAATTGCAATTTCGAGCGCGCGGGCGCGTTCCATCGTTTCGTCAGAACGGCGCGTTGAGCTTACAAGCGCAGCTGCTTCGTCTAAGACATCAATAGCCTTATCCGGAAAGAATCGGTCAGCTAAGTGACGTTCTGACAAAGAAACGGCTGCGTCCAGAGCTTCTTTGGTGTAACGAATACCGTGATGATCTTCGTATCGTGATTTCAAACCTTCCAACATTTTGCGCGTTAACTCAGCACTCGGTTCACTCACGCTGATGGACTGATAGCGGCGTTCAAGCGCGGCATCCGGTTCAATATGTTTTTTGTATTCCGCCCAAGTCGTTGCTCCAATACAGCGAATTTCTCCCCGAGCCAACGCCGGTTTCAACATGTTCGCGGCATCAAGAGAACCCGAAGTGGAACCCGCTCCTACAAGATTGTGGATTTCATCAATAAAAAGAAGAATATCCGGATCATTTTTTACTTCTTCAACCAGTTGTTTTAAACGCGATTCAAATTCGCCGCGATACATCGTTCCCGCAACCATGAGCGCCAAATCAATCGCGTAAATACGTTTCCCTTGAAGCCCATCCGGAACTTCGCCGGATGCGAGTAACTGAGCAAGTCCTTCGACAATGGCCGTCTTTCCAACGCCCGGCTCCCCAAGGAGAATCGGGTTATTTTTTGTGCGGCGGCATAATACTTCTACCAAACGGCTCGTTTCTTCTTCGCGGCCAATAACCGGGTCGAGCGTTGCAACGATATCCGGAGCCGTTAATTCGCGCGCAAAGGCATCAAGCGCCCGAACTTTACGTTCGCGAGCGGGACGCTGGCGCGCGGCATCCGGAGCGGATGGAGCGCTCATATTTCTTGAAGGATCTTCTTCCTCTCCTTGCTGGAGAAGATCAGGAAAACGTAATGTTGATTTTAATACTTGTTTAACTTGCTCACGCGCGTATTCCAAATCCATGCCGTGCTCTTCCAAAAAAGTCTGCACTTCATTCGTCGGTAGATCGATCATGGCCTGTAAAAGATGTTCCGTTCCAACATATTTGTGCTCATGCAAATGCGCTGTAAGAATACATTTTTCCAATAAGCGCTTCACGGTAGGGGAAAGATCAGGAGCAATAGGCGCGCCGGGTTCCTGCACGGCGGGTTTTCCGCGGAAATGATCTTGCGCATCCGTAAGCTGGATTTGTGATTTTGAGAGAATTTCTGCTGCAATAGAGCCTTTTTCTGACAATAATCCAACAAGAAGATCTCCGGGCTCCACGACGTCGCGTCCGCTTCCAATCGCAAAAGACAAAGCCTTCTGCAAAGCTTCTTTTAAGTGGCTCGTGAATCGAGCAATCAAATCTGGTTCGAGGATAGACATAGTTCTCTTACAGCTTACCTTGCATCGCCCATAAGGCGAAGTTGATGCACACGTTCCTCAATGGGAGGGTGCGTAGAAAAAAGAGCCGAGACTTTGCTACGAAAACTATTTGAAGAACCAAACGGACTTGCGATCCAAAGATGGGCGGTTGCTTGGGAGGCGCGCTGCATCGGCTTATTGGAACGACCAATTTTTTCGAGCGCCTGTGCCAAACCTTCCGGATAACGCGTTAAAAGCGCTCCGGAAGCATCCGCTAAAAATTCGCGCTTCCGACTAATCGCTAGCTGAATGAGTTTTCCTGCAATCGGGGAGAGTATGAGAAGAACGATGCCGATAATAAGCAAAAGGGGATTGGAGCTTCTATTGCGTCCGCGTCCGCCAAAACCAAAATGAAAGAAGAAGTCTCCCAATAAAACGATGGCTCCGACAAGAACTGCAACAAGCATCATGACTTTTGTATCCTGATTTTTAATATGGGAAAGCTCATGCGCAATAACACCCTCCAGTTCTTCATTTTCTAATAATTCGATGATTCCTGTCGTGAATGCGACGGACGCGTGATCTTGGTCGCGTCCGGTTGCAAACGCATTCGGAGCCGAGTCCTGAATTACATAAATCCTCGGACGCGGAATGCCGGCCGTGATGGCGACATTTTCAACAAGATTCCAGAGATAAGGGAATTGATCGCGCGTGGTAATTTCTTTTGCTCCTGAAGTCGCGAGCACAACTTTGTCGCCCGCGAACCAAGAGAAGAGCGTCATACCAACGGAAACCATCAGAGCAAAGACGAGGCCCCCATAGCCATATCCTGAGATTGCTCCATAGACATATCCAACTGCCGCAAGAACGCCAACAAAAAGAAAGATGAGGAACCAGCTTTTTCTTCGATTCGAATCAATTTGTTTATACATGATAGAAAAGCGCTTCACTTAAAAGCAAAGCGCCGCTCTCAATCTTGTTCTTTTAAAACTTTACTTCAGGAACCGCACGGTTGGACTCATCAATCTGGAAGAATTCGTATTTCTTGAAGCTAAGCATATTTCCAACCATATTTGTCGGAAATACCTGAAGCTTCGTGTTGAAGTCTCGTACATTTCCATTGTAGAAACGTCGGGAAGCTTGAACTTTGTTTTCTGTGTCGGAAATTTCATCCTGCAGTTTCAAGAAGTTCGTGTTCGCCTTCAAATCCGGGTAAGCCTCTGCAAGCGCAAAAAGTGACTTCAAGGTATTGCTCAGCATGTTCTCTGCTTCCGCTTTTGCCTGAACGCCTTGTGCATTCATAGCCGCTGAACGAGCCTGAACAACTTTTTCGAAGGTTCCGGACTCATGAGCCGCGTATCCTTTTACGGTATTCACCAAGTTCGGAATAAGGTCATAACGACGTTTCAATTGCACGTCGATATCCGACCAAGCTTCGTCTGTGCGATTTTTAAGGGTAATCAGGCCATTATAGGTCGCAACGAGCCACGCGGCTACGACCACGAGTACGATGAGAAAAATCCAAAAGATAGACATAAAATGTTATTGGCGTTTTTAGGGGATGAGCTTCGCCCTTTGCCTAAAAGCGTAGCGAAAAAAGCGCATTCGGTCAATGAAAGCCGCGGGGCTCAAGGGAAGCGTTTCCGAGGGCGGATTTTCGTGTTAGGCTGGATAAATACCTATGAAGGCTTCTATTTTCAAAGCATATGACATTCGCGGCCTTTCTCCCGGCGAACTGGATGCGCAAGATGCAAAACGTATCGGCCAAGCGATTGCAAAGGTCTTAAAGATCAAACATGTCGTCGTTGGAAAAGACGTACGCTCCACTTCCGATGAGCTCGAGAGAGAGCTTGTTGAAGGGCTGCTCTCGCAAGGTGTCAGCGTTACGCGCATCGGCCTTTGTTCAACTCCGTTGTTCAATTTCGCCATCGGCTCCTCAAAAGGCACTTATGACGCAGGTGTTATGGTCACGGCCTCTCATAACCCTCCGGCTTATAACGGATTTAAAATTACACTCGGAAACAATATTCCCGTCGGACAAGGAAACGGGATGGAAGAAATACGTGGCGTTGCTTTTTCTCCGCAATCTATTCCACCAGCAGATACAAGAGGCGAATCGCGCAAAGACAATACCGTTTTACAACGCTATATAGACTACGTATTGAAGGAATTTGATGCGCCGGCTGAAATGCCAAAAACACGTATCGCAGTTGATGCAGGAAATGGAATGGATGGAATTGTTCTCCCCGAAATAAAAAAAGCCCTGCCGAATATAGACTGGCTTGAACTCTACTGGGAACCGGATGGAGGATTTCCAAACCATGAAGCGAATCCGCTCAAGACCGAGACACTGAGTAATTTGTCTACAAAAGTTGTTCAAGAGAATTGTTTGTTCGGGGCCGCCTTTGATGGCGACGGAGATCGTGTTGGTTTTGTCGATGAAAAAGGAGAAGTGGTCCCAGGCGACATTATGACAGCACTTCTCGCGACCGAGATTCTAAAAAAATACCCCGGCGCGCGCATTCTTTATGATCTTCGCTCTTCCTGGAGCGTTCCGGAAACAATTGAGAAGCTGGGTGGGATAGCCGAGATGTCTCGCGTCGGACATGCCTTTATCAAAAGGAGCATGAAAGAAACAGGCGCTGTTTTTGCCGGCGAAGTTTCGATGCATCTTTATTTTAAAAACTTTTGGAATTGTGAATCCGGCGATTATGCGATGTTGCTGCTCTTAAAAATACTTCTCAAAGAACAGGTGCCGTTTTCAAAGCTCTGGAAATCTTTTCAGCTGTACAGCCACTCGCATGAACTAAACTTCAGCGTTCCGGATGCAAAATCAGTTCTCAAAACTTTTGCGTCCACCTACAAAGCTCAAGCGACAGATATCTCACATCTTGACGGTATTCGTATGGAATTCCGCGACAAAAAAGAACCTGAACAGGATTGGTGGTTTAGTTTGCGCGCTTCAAACACAGAACCGCTTGTTCGTTTAAATTTGGAAGCGAAAAATGACGCGCGCATGAATGAAAAAAAAGCGGAGTTGATTAAGCTGATCAAAAGCTTGGGCGGAACGGAAAAACTATGATTGGGTTGTTTGACAGCGGTGTGGGCGGACTTACCGTCTTAAAGAAATTTATTCATCGCGCGCCTGGCGCGTCTTTTGTGTATTTGGGCGACACAGCGAGAACGCCTTATGGAAATAAAGGTGCGAACACGATAGAAAAATATGCAATCGAGAATACGCGCTTTCTTTTGGAACGGGGCGCAACTTCCATTGTCATTGCCTGCAATAGCGTCTCCGCTGTGGCCTTGGACGCATTAAGAAAGACGTATCCTGAGATTCCATTCTTCGATGTGATTACTCCGGCAACGGAGCTTGTTGCGGCTGATACTTCTATAAAAAAGATTGGGATTATTGGAACGCGCGCGACTGTTGGATCCGGAGTGTATCAAGATTTGATTCATCAAACGCGCCCCGATGCACAGGTCGTCGCGGCTGCTTGTCCGCTTCTCGTTCCTCTTGCGGAAGAAGGTTGGCAAGGACGCCCCGAAACGCAACGCATTGTCCGCCGATATCTGAAACCGATGCGAGACGCGCAAATAGACGCGCTGATTCTCGGCTGCACGCATTATCCGCTCTTATTGAAGGAAATTCGCTCGGGCGTGCATAAGCGCGTAAAAATCATTGATTCTCCCCGCGCTGTATATGAAAAGATAGCAGCTTCTCATCCGGAACTTTTTTCGCAAAAGGAGAATCCTTCGCAGCAATTCTTTTTCACAGACTGTTCTGAACATACTGCGCGTATCGCTCAAACATGGATTGGGCGGGGGATTCGCTGCGAGCTGGCCGAGCTCGAATTTTAGCTCTGTCCAAAGGAGAAAGATAATGATAGTCTTTCACCGTTATTTTTATGCAAACAGCTCTCATTTTTCTCCTCATTCTTTCCGTTCTCGTGCTTGTTCATGAGATCGGACATTATGTTGCCGCACGGATATTTGGTGTAAAAGCGGAAGAATTTGGTTATGGATTTCCTCCCCGCGCCACCGGCATCGTGAAAGTGGATGGAAAATGGAAAAAAGTCAGCAGTAAAGACCGTACGGAATATAAAAATACGGTTTGGTCTTTTAATTGGCTTCCTCTCGGAGGTTTCGTCCGTTTAAAAGGGGAACAGGGTGAAAACGAAAATGATCCGGATTCCTTTCTTGCAAAACGGGGTTGGCAAAAGTTTATTATCCTTGCGGCGGGTGTTTGTATGAACTTGGTTCTCGCTGCGGTCATTTTTACCGGCGGTTTTCTTGTAGGTGTTCCGTCTGATCTTCAAGATGTTCCGCAAAACGCCCAAGTGAGCGACAAATATATTGAAATTACCTATGTCCTTCCAGACTCAGCGGCTGATCAAGCTGGTCTTCAAGTAGGTGATACAATTTCCTCGATAAATGGAACCGTTCCGACAAATACCGATGAAACACGCGCACTCCTGCAAACAGATGTAGAAGGAACGACCTACCAGCTAGACATTCATCGAAATGGAGGAGAACAAACGATTGAAGCGAGCAGTAAACAAGTCAATGCGCTCAACAGACCCGGTCTCGGCGTGATGCTGGCAGATGTGGGTATCGTACGTCTTCCGATTCATCTCGCGATCGCAGAAGGCGTAGCCGTAACCTTCGGCTATACACGTTTAATTGTGAGCGGCCTTGCTTCGCTTGTAAAAGATCTTGTCGTTCACCAACAGGTCTCCGCGGATGTTTCCGGACCGGTAGGGATCGCTATTCTAACGGGCACAATTGCGCGCCAAGGAACCTGGGCTTTACTTCACTTTACCGCGCTTCTTTCCATTAACTTGGCTGTCATCAACTTCCTTCCTATTCCGGCTCTGGATGGAGGCCGCGCGGTCTTTGTTGTTATTGAAGGTTTGCGCAGAAAGCGAAATAATCCGCAACTTGAAGGCGCTATTCATCAAATAGGCTTTATTGTTCTCATCGTGCTCATCATTCTTGTCACGGCTCATGATATCGGCCAGTACGGCGGGATGATTTGGAATGGTTTTCTTGGTATTGTAGGCTTAAACTAATTGCCTATGAATCAGCCCGATTTTCTTTCCACAAACGCGCCTCAAGATACGCCTCAACCCGCGCCTAAAGCCCCGGTCGCGCCCCAGGTTGCCTCTGAGCTGGAGTCGCTCAAGGCTATGCTTCAAGCCCTTGAAATTCCGCATAAATTCGATGTTGAGGCCATGGGTCTTGAAGAGAAAGATATTTCCGCAATGGCGGGACTTCTTCGTCTTGATCAAAATATGCAGGTTTCCGGTTTTACCTGGACGCCGGAAGATGATACTGCCTATAAAGAGGTGAACTCAAATATCCATCATATTCTTGAACGCTTTACGACCGTACCCTCTGATTCAAATGAAGGAATTCTTACCGCGTTTTTAAGAAATAAACTCGCAGAAGTAGACCTTGCCGCAACACAAATTCCAAGATAGCCCAAAATACTTTATGGATTTACAACAGCTGCTCCGTGACCTTGGCGATCATGCCGAAGGGAAAATCAAACAAGCTCAGTCTTTGGCGGAGCTTGAAGCATTTCAATTACATTTTCTTGGACGCAAAGGGGAGCTTGCTTTGTTGATGAAAAAAGTTGCGGAAGTTTCAAAAGAAGAACGTCCGATTATTGGTGCACTTGCCAATGAAGTAAAAGGCCTCATTGAACGCCATTTGGAGGCAGCGCACGAGCAGCTTGGAAGCGCAGAAATCAATGCACAGCTTGTCGAAGAGCAGGAAGACATTACCGAGCCGGGCATTCGTCCTCCGGAAGGACATATTCATGTTATCAATCAAGCTATTGAAGAAATAACGGATATTTTTGAACGCGCGGGCTTTTCTCGAACACGCCAACCGGAAGTGGACTGGGACTGGTATGCCTTTGAAGCTTTAAACATGCCAAAAGAGCATCCGGCGCGCGACGAATGGGAAACCTTTTTTATGGATGCGCCCATTTCTTCCAAATGGGGGAAAATGCTGCTGACTCCGCATGCCACCAGCGGAACTGCTCGAACACTGGCACAAGCGGCGCCGCGCCTCAAAAAAGAGGGTGGAAGCATTCGTTCGATTAATATTGCAAAAACCTATCGACGACAGATCGACATCACGCATGTTCCTATGTTCCATCAATTTGATGGCGTCTATGTCAATAAACAGGTAAGCGTGACGCATCTCCTTGGTATTTTGGATTATTTCGTGAAAGAGTTTTTCGGTCAGGATCGTCGAACAAGACTGCGTCCGTTTCACTTTCGCTTTACCGAGCCTTCGTTTGAAATAGATATTTCTTGCGGCGTCTGCAATGGAAGCGGAAAAATCAACGGAGAAAAGTGCCGCACCTGCAAAGACGGTTGGCTTGAACTCGGTGGAGCCGGCATGCTGCACCCAAATGTGCTTGAAGCGGCGAATATCGATTCAAAAACGTATTCCGCTCTTGCCTTCGGCTGGGGCGTCGAACGCACCTATATGATGAAAGAAGGTTTACAGCTCGACGATATGCGCCTTCTTTATAAAAACGATCTTCGTTTTCTAAAACAGTTTTAACGCAACTCTATGGATGAACAAACCGCACTCCGTGTCCCGGTGAAACAGGAAGTTCCTGAAACAAAACACCTCGAAGAAGAGCTAGCTCTGCTGCGCCACCGCATGAAATGGCAATACGCTCTTTGGTGGATTCTTTTTATTCTGCTTGTCGTTTTCGGCGTCGGCTTTCTTGCGCTGAGCCAATGGGAGACGCGCACGCTTCATGAAGAATCTTCTCGCTCGCAAAACGTGGTATTAGATCGAATGGATCGCAATATTTCCGGAGCAGAAGAACGTCTTGGTACAAAAGACTTATCTCACGATGATCGCATTGATCGCGTCCAGCAAGATGTAAGTGCGATGAACGCGCAGATTTCCGCATTACAAGTGAAGATCGCGAGCCTTGAACTCTCTTGTCTTCAAAATACAACCATTTCTAAATAACACGCTTGAAGCTTACCTTCTCCCTATGAACATTCTCGCCTCCTATGATTGGCTGAAGCAATACGTCGATCTGAAATCCGTTTCTCCGGATGATTTTTCTGCACGCGTATCGCTTTCAGGCCCTGGAGTTGAGCGCCTCTATCCGCAAGGCGAAGCATTTCGCAATATCGTTCTTGGACATGTTGTCGATGTAAAACCGCATCCAAATGCGGACAAGCTTCGCATTGCCATGGTGGATGTCAGTGGGAAAAAGCCGCTTGAGATTGTTTGTGGGGGATCTAATCTGCGCGATGATCAATGGGTTGCCGTTGCGCTTGCAAATGCCCTGGTTCGTTGGCATGGAGAAGGGGAGCCTGTACGACTTGAACCGGCAGAAATTCGCGGCATAAAAAGCGATGGCATGATTTGCGCCGCAAATGAAATTGGCTTGTTTGATGCTTGGCCGCATGCGGAACGCGAAATACTCGACCTTGGAGCCGCACTGGAAATGAGCGACGCAAAATGGCGTGCTTCTTTACGCCCCGGCATGAATCTCGCAGATGTTCTTGGCTTTGCGGATGATGTGGTTATGGATATCGAAGTTACGACAAATCGCCCGGACGCCTACGCAATGGTCGGACTTGCGCGAGAAGCTGCTGCCATTTTGAAAAAACCGTTCACCTGGAAACCGGCGAAACTTCTCTCAAAAGCAAAACAGGGAACGACGAGCCTAAAAGTCAGCGTTGAAGACAAAGTACTTTGCCCGCGTTATATGGCGGTGCGTATGAGCGGCGTAAACGTCGGACCGTCTCCATGGTGGCTGAAGCGCCGCTTACTTTCCGCGGGGTTGCGCCCGATTAATACGGCGGTTGATATTACAAATTTTGTCATGCTAGAGCTTGGCCAACCAATGCATGTTTTCGACGCAGAAAAACTTACGGGTGGCAGCGTGCATGTGCGCGCAGCGAAAAAAGGCGAGCGCATGAGCGCGCTTGATGGCGAAACGTATACGCTGCAGCCAAGCATGCTTGTGATTGCCGATGCTGAAAAACCAATCGCTGTTGCGGGCGTTATGGGCGGCGAAGAAACCGGTGCGACATCGGACACGACGGATCTTATTTTTGAAGCGGCGAGTTTTGATCCGGTTTCCATAAGAAAAACCGCGAGAGCACTCAATTTATATTCGGATTCACAACAACGATTTGAAAAAGGCTTGTCTACCCAAGCTCCGGAATTTGCACTTGCACGCGCCATTGAGCTCTGTTTTGAGCTCTGCGGAGGAAAACTGGCCAGCAACATTGTTGATGTCGGCACGACCTATAAACCCCGATCCTATTCCGTGAGCTTTGAACAAATCACGGACTTAATTGGTGTTGCCATTAAACCTAAGGATGCAAAAGATACGCTTGATCGGCTTGGATTTAGTTTAAAGACAGACAGTAAAAAACTTACAGCCACCGTTCCTTGGTGGCGGGATCATGATATTGAATCTGGACGCGACCTTGTTGAAGAAATCGCTCGTGTCTATGGATATGCAAATATTCCGAGCGTCTTTCCCGCAGGAAGATCGACGGAACCGCAAGATAAGGAGCTTCAACTGGAAAAGAAGCTTCGCCATATTTTAAAGGGTTCGGGCCTGACGGAAACGGTTACGTATTCATTCACATCCGGAGAAATACAGAAACTCGCAGGATATGATCCGAGCAAAATGCTACGCGTACAAAATCCGCTGAGCTCGGATTTTGAATTCATGCGCACGTCTCTTATTCCATCTCTCTTGCAAGTCGTTTCACAAAATCAAGAACGCTATCGTCAACAATCGCTGTTTGAAATTGCGCATATCTACTACGCAACAGAACGAGGCTGGAAAACGCTCCCGGAAGAGCGTCTTATGCTCGGACTGGCGATGCTCGCCCCGGAAGCCGCTGCCGGAGAAAAAACACAAGAAGGCGGAAACCATTGGAAAAAAATGAAGGGCACTGTCGAACATATTTTTTACGAACTTGGCATTGAGCACGTTCAATGGAAACGTGTTGAAAATGAATCACTCTGGCACCCCGGAAGAAGCGCTCAGGCTTTTGATGGAGAACATCTCCTGGCTACATTAGGCGAAATTCATCCGAGTGTTGCTTCAAGATATAAATTTGAAGGTCGCGTCGCTCTGGCGGAACTTTCACTGAAAGAGCTTGTTGAACGCGCACGCGACACGAAACGCTATACGCCGCTTGCGTCTTTTCCAGAAGCAAAGCGCGATCTCGCTATCGTTGTTCCAAAAGATGTTTATGTTCACGACATCATTCAAAGCGCTTTAAAGAGCGCGGATGCCTTACAAACAATGGAATGGTTTGACACCTATACAGGGAAGGAAGCCGGTAAAGGAATGAAATCAGTTGCCTTTCATCTCAGCTTCGGAGCCACAAATCGAACACTTGAAACGGAAGAAGTTGATGCCGCCATGCAAACGATTATCGAAACCTTGGAGAAGCATTACAAAGCACACGTGCGCGAGTAGTTCACGCATACACGGCTTCGTGATATGATGTTGGATGTAAAATCATCCTATGTTAATCGCTACGTCTCAGGACCTTTTTTATCTTGTCGCCGCCATCTCGCTTTTGTGGGTGACTTTTTTTCTGTGTTGGGCGCTATATGAAGTTGCGCGTCTGTTCCGCAGAGGGAATGCGCTTGTTGATGACGCGGAAGAAAAAATTCAAATCGTAGAAGATGCCGTTACCGGCGTCGTCGAAAAGGTGACGAATGCTTCCAATTATTTTTCGATTCTTGGCGAAGTTGCAAAAAGCGGAATTGCGATGATTCAATCCAAATTACAAGATGGGGGAGAAGATGAAGACGAGCTTCCGGAAATGAAAGAGGAAAAAAGCTCAAAACGAAAAAAGAAATAATCTACAAAAAACACCAAAAAAGCCCCGATGATATCGGGGCTTTGCTTTGCTCGGGTTCATTCGCTACTCTGTGAACAACTATCGTCTCTGCAGGCCTTGCGCCGTCAGCAGAACATCCCTATGCCAGAATCCACAGACCAAAATCCTTCGGTTCCTAAGAGTCCGTTCGTGCATTTGCACGTGCACTCCATGTTTTCTTTGTATGACGCTATCGGGCATCCGGAAGACATTGTTGAAACAGCAAAAGAACTTGGCTATGACGCCTTGGCGCTTACCGATCACGCCGGACTGTATGGTGCTATAGAATTTTATGAAGCCGCAACGAAAGCGGGAATTAAGCCGATCATCGGTGTGGAGGCATATGTTGCCGCAAACAAACACACGGACAAGCGAGCGGGAATTGATGCGCATTCTTCGCATATCACGCTGCTCGTGGAAACGAATGAAGGGTATCGAAATCTTTTAAAGCTTGTTTCCGTTTCCTTTTTAGAAGGATTTTATTATAAGCCACGTATTGACCGCGATCTCATGCGGGAATATGGGAAGGGACTTATTTGTCTTTCCGGATGTTCAAAAAGTGAAATCGCAAAAGCGGCGCAGGGAAATGATTTGGAACGCGCAAAAACATTAATTGCGGAATATCAAGCTATTTTTGGGAAAGATAGTTTTTTTCTTGAGCTTGTTCATCGTCCCGAGTCTCCGACGCAAATTGAGATTAATGACACGCTCATCGAACTTGCAAAAGTTACCGGAGCCCAGGTTGTTGCGACAAAGAATGTTCACTATCTCGATCCGGAAGATCGTGAAGCACAAGATGTTCTCGTCTGTATTCATGATGGAAAAATGTTGGATGATACAAATCGCATGTCTCAGTCCGGTGTAGATATGTCGCTCGTTGCGCCGGAAGTCATGGTGGAAGCTTTTAAGGATGTTCCTGAGGCGATTGAAAACACGCGAAAGATTGCCGATCGTTGCCACGTAGAAATTGAACTCGGTATCAACCACCTTCCGGTTTTTAAGCTTCCGGGAACGGAAACGGCGGACACGTTTTTACGGAAGCTTTGTGAAGAAGGTTTGAAAGATCGTTATCCTGAAGAAGCGATGCAACAGGCCGCGATTGAACGACTTGATTTTGAACTCGCCACAATTGAACGCATGGGGTTTGCGGCATACTTCTTGATTGTGTCCGATTATATTAACTGGGCAAAAAATCATGGCGTCGTTGTCGGTCCTGGACGCGGTTCTGCCGCGGGGTCCGTCGTGGCTTACAGTTTGAAAATTACCAACCTTGATCCGCTTCGCTACGGTTTGCTTTTTGAACGTTTTCTGAATCCAGATCGTATTTCCATGCCAGATATCGATACGGACTTTGATGATGTGAAACGCAAAGATGTCATTCAATACGTTTCTGAAAAATACGGCGCAAATCGCGTAGCGGGCATCATTACATTTGGAACCATGGCTGCGCGCGCTGCGGTGCGCGATGTGGGACGCGTGCTCAATATGAGTTATGCCGATGTTGATCGCATTGCAAAAGCGATTCCGCCGCCGGTGCAAGGAAGACATATTCCTTTAACAAAATCAAAAGGGGAAGCGCCAGAATTACGCGCTATGTATCAGGGCGATCCAAAAGTTCGTCGCTTGATTGATTTAGCCATTCGTCTTGAAGGAACAACCCGACACGCTTCTCAGCATGCCTGTGGCATTGTTATTTCTCCAAAGCCGCTTCAAGACTTTGCCCCGCTTCAAAAAGCGCAAGGCGGCGATGTGGAACAAGTTGTTCAATACTCCCTTCACTCAAGCGAAGCAATCGGGCTGCTTAAAATGGACTTTCTCGGACTCTCTAACCTTTCCGTCATTCGAGATTGTCTTGATATTGTAAAAGCCGTTTACGGCGATGAAATCAACATCGATACTATCCCGCTTGATGATAAACCAACGTATGAATTACTCGGAAGAGGGGAGACGACGGGCGTGTTTCAGTTGGAGTCGGAAGGAATGAAGAAACATATTCGCGAACTAAGACCGACAAAAATTGAAGACATCATCGCCATGGTGGCTCTGTATCGTCCGGGGCCTATGCAATTTATCGAGTCCTTTATCGCCAGAAAAAAAGGGCGGGAAAAAGTCAGTTTCATGCATAAGCTCACAGAAAGTGCGCTGAAAGAAACCTACGGTATTCCGGTGTATCAAGAGCAGGTGATGCAAGTGGCAAAAGACATGGCGGGGTTTACCCCTGGTCAAGCTGACACGCTTCGCAAAGCCATGGGAAAGAAAAACGCAAAACTCATGCGAGAGCTGCGGTTGAAATTTATCAATGGTTCTGTAGGAAACGGCGTGGCGCAAGAAACTGCCGAGAAAATTTTCCAGCAGTTTGAAGAATTCGCCGCATACGGTTTCAATAAATCGCATGCAGCCTGCTACGCAATGATTGCGTATCAAACCGCGTTTCTGAAAGCGCATTATCCGGATGCGTTTATGGCAGCGCTCCTCAACTCGGATGCACAAAATATTGATCGCGTAACGATTGAGGTTGAAGAATGCCGGCGTATTCACCTTGAAGTACTTCCGCCGGATGTGAATGAATCGTTTAAACTTTTTTCCGTCGTAAAAGGAACGAACAAGATCCGCTTTGGACTTCTTGCGACGAAAGGCTTGGGAGAAGATGTGGCTGACGCGGTGTATCGCGAACGAAAAGAAAGCGGGCCATACAAAGACCTTGCGGATTTTGCAAAACGCACCTCGCATCTCAAATCATTCAATCGGCGTTCATTGGAAGCTTTAATTAAAACCGGTGCGCTTGATGCATTCGGGGATCGAAATGTTTTATATTTTAATGTTGATACCATTCTTGATTATCAAAGAAGAATCGCGCAAGAAGCCGCTTCCGGACAAACTAATCTCTTCGCTGCTATCAGTCCCGATGCGCAAGGAGATGAAACATTACCGTTACATCTTAAGCCGGGACCGCCTGCAACGACGCGTGATATTCTCGCTTGGGAAAAAGAGCTTCTTGGATTGTATGTTTCCGCGCATCCATTTACAGAATATGCGGAACAGATCGGTAATTTAGTTACACGTATTGAAAATCTCGGCGCAAAAAAAGCGGACAAGAGCGTACGCACCGCCGGTATTCTAACCGCCGCAAAGCAAATCCTCACAAAGAAAGGAGATCCGATGCTGTTTGCCAAGCTGGAAGACGAATCGGGCGATATTGAGGTTGTTGTCTTTCCACGCGTGTATCGCGAAAAACCGGAACTCTGGGAAATGGATACGATTGTTGTCGTCACGGGACGCGTTCAAGAAAAGGATGGGGAGCTCAAATTCCTCGCGGAAACGGCCTATGAAGTTAATCCGGATAATGTGGATGAAGTCAGAAAATATCTCGGACAGCATGCAAATAACGGAATACCTTCTCAGGAAGATGCTGAACGAGCAAAAGCTCCGCAACAGGCCGTTACCTTGCGTTTACGCGCGCAGCTTTCGGAAAGTATTCTCCACAAACTGCGAAACATTTTCGATGAACATCCCGGACGATATATTGTTTATTTCGAAGTTGAAAATGCGCGTGGCAAACAGAAAGTTCTTTCTGCCTATCGAGTCGCGTTCAATGAATTACTCTCCAAAGAACTGGAAACCATTCTCGGTCCCGACACCGTACGCGTAGAGACGTGAGTGCAGGCAATGCTATACTCCAAGATATAAATCCAGAAAAAACAGGGTAAGCATAGAACTCTAAACTCGTTTCATGCTATAATCTTATCGTAGATTTTATGGCAAAAGCAAAAACAAAATCGTACGTTAAGAAAGAAAGAAAACAAGATCCCGGACATGAACCAGATTTTTGGGCTTTCTTAACCATTGCCGCTTTTCCGATTGCAATGCTTATCGCATCCACATTTGGCGCGACGCCTATTTCTTCTTTTCTTTTTGGCATGTACGGCACATTTGCAATCTTGGTTGCGAATGCCATTACCGAAGGACGTCTTTGGATGTTCGCTCCCCACTGGAGAGCGCGCTTTGAACATCCGGAATTCAGTTTTCGTCTTGCGGTTGTTTCCGGTGCCATTCTTTTATTGCTTGAAACGGTATTAATTGTTTTGCTTTTTACGGGCGGCGGATTTGATCGAACGCTCCTTCAGTTAGTTTTTGGAAGACAGTGTCATATTCCAACGCAAGCTTTGTCCGGTTTTTGCCAAACACTCCGAGAAACGCTCCGCTAGAGCGGGCTAAAATATGAATAAGCCTATTCCTTGCCAAATGACTGGCAAATATTCGGTTTACCCTTTACGATAGATGCATGAAAATCACCTTTTTTGGAGCGACGAGAGAAGTAACCGGCTCCTGTAATTTACTGGAGGGCAAACAGACGCGAATCCTTGTTGATTGCGGAATGTTTCAGGGCTGTAACCTCTGTGATGTAAAAAATTTCGTTACGTTTCCCTTTGATCCTTCGACGGTTGATGCGCTTATTATTACGCATGCGCACCTGGATCACGTTGGGCGTATTCCAAAGCTGGTGAAAGAAGGCTTTCGAGGAAAAATCTATGCAACACCGCCAACGGTTGAACTCGCAAAGATTGTTCTTCAAGACGCGTTTCATATCATGAAGGAAGACAATGAGCGCGAACAACGTCCGCTTCTTTATGAAGAGAAAGATATTGACCTTGCCTTTGAAAACTTTGTTCCGCTAGATTATAGCCATGATCTGGAGGTCGGGGAGTTTACGATTCGTTTACGCGACGCGGGTCATATCTTTGGAAGTAGTTTTGTAGAGATACATTCCAGCAATGGGAAAAGCGTTGCGTTTTCCGGCGATCTTGGAAATGACGGAGCGCGCGTCTTAAGACAAACAGCGCAGCTCTCCGCGGTGGATACGCTTGTTATTGAATCGACGTATGGAAACCGCATTCACGAAGATGAAAGTGCGCGCGCATCGAAGCTGAAGGAAATTATTCTACGCACAGTTAAACATAAAGGCGTTCTTGTCATTCCGGCTTTCGCTATTGAGCGCACGCAACAAATTCTCTACGAAATGAATGCCATGGTGGAACATGGCGTTCTTCCGCCTATCGACACGTACCTTGATAGCCCTATGGCTATTAAAGCGACGCGCGTCATGAAAAAATATCCGCAGTATTATGACGCAGAAGCACTTCGAACTATTTCCACGGGAGATGACTTGTTTGATTTTCCCGGATTGCGTCTTACTGAAACGCGTAGTGAGTCTATTCTTATTAACGATGCTCCACAGCCAAAAATCATTATAGCCGGATCTGGTATGATGAATGGCGGACGTATTCAACACCACTTGCGCCGCTATCTAAGTAGTAAAAATAATTCCTTGTTGATTATCGGTTATCAAGCGGAAGGAACACTTGGACACGATCTGTACGAAGGGAAAAAAGTGGTAACCGTTTTACGAGACAGGATTCATGTAAAAGCGCATGTTGAAAGTATCGGAGCTTATAGCGCCCACGCCGACCAAAGAAAGCTTCTTCGGTGGGTGGAAACGGCTCAAGCAAAACCGAAACAAATCTACTGTACACATGGAGACGAAGGAGCAGCCGTTGCGCTCGCTACAAATTTTAAGGAGCAGCTAGACATTCCAGCCGAAGCTCCGAAATTCGGACAAACGGTAGAGCTATGATTCAAACCTGGCTCTGGATAGCCGTGATGGGGCACCTGTTCAATGCCACGGCGTTTATTATTGACAAAACCCTTCTTGCGACCGCGTTCAAACATAGCTCCACCTATGCAGCACTTATTGGTTTGCTTTCCGGGATTCTTATCTTTGCGACACCTTGGATAACGCATTGGCCGCAGATTCACACGCTTCTATTTGTTGCTCTTTTCGGCATCGCGCAGGTTCTCGCCCTTTGGGCCTTTTTTACAGCGTTGAGCCGCGGAGAAGCGAGTCGGGTTGTTCCCATTGTCGGAGTATTGGTTGCGCTTCTCACCTTGATCGGAACGCGGATTACACTTGGAGAAACGTTAGAACCGCGCCGCATCATGGGATTTGCCGTTCTTGTTCTCGCGACGGCCGTTTTGGCCTGGGGAGGAAAAGTAAAAGACCGGCTTGCACCCATTGCTCTTGGAAGCGCTGTGTTTGCAGCCTTTCTTTTTGCCGTTTCCACCGTGAGCGGGAAAATCGCTTTTCAGCAAGAAGGATTTTTCGGCGTCTTTGTTCTTTCGCGTTATTTTACCGTTTCCACCGCTTTGCTTTTGCTTCTTCTGTATAAACCGGGACGCACAGAGCTTGGGCAGCTCTTTTTTCCAAAGCGATCCAAGAAAATCGTTTCTAAGAAAGCCGTCAGTTTAACCATCGTCGCGCAAGTTTCTGGGGCGATCGGTTTTATTTTTGTGAACTATGCCATTTCCCTTGGAAGCGCTCCGCTTGTACAAGCGCTTCAATCGGTTCAGTATGGCGCCATTGTTCTCCTGGCTTGGTTTGGTGGAAAGAAACTGCAGCACATTCTTAAAGAGCAGCGGACGCCACTTATTGTCGCCTTAAAATCTTTTGCCATTATTCTTGTCGGCACCGGACTTTATCTTGTTTCCCATTTATAGACATTTGCTATGAAGTTTAATTTTCTCCCCAAAAAAACCTGGCAATGGATTCTTCTTGCCGTTATTGGCATTCCTTTGCTGTATTTCTTTTCCGGTTGGCCGACCAAGGATCCGAATACAGCCTATGGAATTACCTGGAGCAAACCTTATGCGGAAGAACTTGGGTTGAATTCGGACGTGGGACTCAGCGCTACGATGCAAGACCTTGGCGTAAAACGCGTGCGCCTTCCGGCATACTGGGCCCTCATTGAGCCGCAGAAGGGGAGTTATGATTTTTCGTGGCTGGATTCACAGTTTAATATCGTTGAACAACAGGGCGGGAAAATTACACTTGCTATTGGTTCGCGTCTTCCGCGCTGGCCGGAGTGCTGGGAGCCGGATTGGGTAAAGAATCTTTCTCCGTCTGATCGCGAGGCAGCACAACTCGCGTATATACAAGCAGTTTACAAACGCTATGCCGGTCGTTCATCGATCATGGCTTGGCAAGTTGAGAATGAAATGAGCTTCACTTTTTTTGCCGATTGTCAGGGCCTGACAAAAGATCTAGTGACAAAGGAGCTTGATTATGTTCGAGGTCAAGAACAGATGCTTGGAGCAAACAAACGCCCCGTCATGACAACAGATTCCGGAGAACTTTCCACCTGGCTTTCGCTGGCAGGACACGTAGATGGAAAAGGCGTTAGCATTTATCGCATTGTCACAAATCCATTTCTTGGCGTTATTCGCTATTGGTTTGTTCCGCCCTGGACCTATGCGCGCAAAGCGCTTCTTGCGAGTCCTTTTGTCGGACCTATTCATATAAGTGAATTCCAAATGGAGCCTTGGTCAAATGCACCGCTCGAGCGGCTGTCGAATTCAGATCTCTTTGTTACATTTGATGCAAAACAAATGGAGAAGAACTTGAAATACGCTGAAGAGCTTCACATGCCTGAGGTCTATTTCTGGGGAGCCGAGTGGTGGTATTGGATGAAAGAAACGCGACAACATCCGGAGTTCTGGAATCAGGTGAAGCAGTTTTTCGCTTCGCATCACACATAAAGACCATGAGAGGCTCCCGCTATTGACAAAAGGCCCGTTTCGCAGTACAAAGAGACTGCGTTGAGAGCCTCTTTGCGTTGAAGAGCTCGCACGCGAAGGAGAAAAACGTGAGAAAAAATAAGCCAATCTACTGACCCCGGGTATGCATTCATTTGTGTCCCGGGGATTCTTTATTATTTTACTTACTCTCACAGATTGACAAAAAACCTTTTTACGACTAAAATTCGCGCACTTATATGTCCGAAATCCGCAATGTAGCCATTATCGCTCACGTCGACCACGGAAAAACCACCCTGGCCGATGCGCTTTTAAAGCAGAGTGAAACCTTTCAAGAAAAAACGCTTGAGGGCGAGACCATTCTTGATATGAACCCGATCGAGCGCGAGCGAGGAATTACGATTCTCTCAAAGAACTGCGCTGTTGCGTATAAGGGGGTCAAGATCAATATTGTGGACACCCCTGGGCACGCGGACTTCGGCGGAGAAGTTGAACGTGTCATGAGTCTTGTAGACGGTGCCCTTCTTCTCGTAGACGCGAAAGAAGGTCCGATGCCACAAACGCGCTTCGTACTGAAAAAGGCGCTGGAAGCCGGACATCGCATTGTTCTTGTTGTAAATAAAATTGATAAGCCAGATGCGCGCCCGGACTGGGTTGTGGATCAGGTATTTGATTTATTTGTCACGCTCGGCGCATCCGATGAACAGACTGACTTCCCGATTGTCTACGCTTCCGCAAAGCAAGGCGTCGCCGGACTTGAGAATAATCTTGATACCATGACGGATGTCACGCCTTTGTTTGAAACAATTTTAAATGAAATCCCGAAACCGAAAAATGATTCAAGCGCCCCGCTTCAAGTTTCCGTCGCGAACGTAAACTATGACAACTACAAAGGACGCATGGGTATCGGCCGCGTTGTACGCGGAACCTTTAAGCCGGGAGCTGTCCTCTGGATCAATCGTGAAGGGAAAAGTGCCGCCGCAAAGATTACAAGCTTATATACCTTTATTGGGCTAAGCAAAATTGAAGTTCAGGAAGCGGAAGCGGGCGACATCGTCGCTTTCTCCGGAATCCCTGATCTGAATATCGGTGAAACTATTACCGATCCGAACACGCCGGAGGCTTTGCCCGTTCTTCATATTGAAGAGCCGACCGTTAAAATGACTTTTGGCGTAAACACCTCCCCATTTGCCGGAGAAGAAGGACAATTTACAACTTCACGCAATATCAGCGATCGCCTTCAACGCGAATTGCAAAATGACGTTGCGCTTAAAGTAGAACCTGGAAAAGGGGATGGAAGCTTCATCGTTTCCGGACGTGGAGAACTTCATCTTGCTATCTTAATTGAAAACATGCGCCGTGAAGGCTTTGAACTGCAAGTATCTCGTCCGCAGGTTATTTTCAAAGAAGAAGACGGAAAGAAAATGGAACCGTTTGAAGAAGTAACCATCGAATGTCCTGAGGAAATGAGCGGATCTGTTATTGAAAAAATGGGACGTCGCAAAGCGGAAATGAAAAACATGCGCGTAGAAAATGGCTCTGCCTTTCTTGAATTCGAAATTCCGACGCGCGGACTTATCGGATATCGCACGGAGTTCATGATGGATACAAAAGGTCAGGGGATTTTGAACACACTTTTCCTCGGCTACCAGCCCTTCCTCGGCACAATGGACGTTGCGCCGCACGGATCGCTTATTGCTTTTGAAGCGGGAACAGCCATGGCTTATGGCCTTGTCGCCGCGCAAGAACGCGGACAGCTTTTTATCTCCCCAACCGTAAAGGTATATGAAGGTATGGTTGTGGGGCAGAACTCGAAAGCGGAAGACCTTGAAGTGAATGTCTGCAGAGAAAAGAAACTGAGCAACATGCGCTCAAAGGGAGATGGCGTCTCAGAAGGACTTGATGCCGTGCGCAACCTTTCCTTGGAAGAAGCTCTCGAGTATCTCGGAGAAGATGAATTGCTTGAAGTAACTCCAAAATCTCTCCGCATTCGCAAACAATTCCTCAAATCACACGAACGGAAGCGTTCGAAAGAAGCAAAGAACGCATAAAAAAGAACCGCCACTATCGGCGGTTCTTTTTTATGTTGTTTTCTTATTCTAGCGGGCTTCCGATTGTGTAGTTGGTCCAGAAGGCATCCGGCACATCACGGACGAGCGACGCCCAATTTTCTCCCCAAATTTCTATCGCTTTTTGCTCGGATGGAATATGTCGCAATCCACCAAAGCTATCCGTTACCACATACACTTCTGGAGCTGTCTGCAGCTTCACAAGCGTGCCGGGGCGGAACGTAGTATTACGCGTCAAAGGGTATTGTGCGAGCGAGTCTGCTGATATTTCAATGACACCTGAAAAGTCGGGAAACCAGCTAAAAAATGTAAGATCTGTCGGGAAGGCAAGGCGCTGACCATCCGGAAGCAAACAGAAGACAGAGGAGACTTCCAGCGAACGCGCGAGAGCTTCACAGCCTAAATCAGCCTGATCAATAAACGAAGCCGTTCCGTGATAGCGTGCGTAATCTTGATGCGTGAAATATTGATCATGAACATTAGGGCCTTCCGTATCTAGCCAATTCATAACCGCACGAACATCCACCAGTTCATATGTTGTCGTAGAATGCGTTCCGTCCGCTGCCGTAATCGTTACGATTCTAGTGGGAACGCCAACTAAGTTTCCATTTTGATCAATAGCTGCGCCACCTGAATCTCCGGGAGCGACTTCTGCCGTTGTGTCTATATAGCCGCCAATGAAATCCTGTACAACTCCAGTTGCTGATGTGAGCTCGTCCTTCTGCCCGCTGTAGCCGAGAACTTCCACCACATCTCCGCGTTGAATGAACTCATTCGTTTTCAAAAAGGGGAATGGCCGCGGTAAAAGCGCCTGACCGACAGGCGTCGTTATTTGAAGAATAGCAAAGTCTTGTCCAAGTTTTTCATTAAAAACCGAGCGCAGAATATTTGCATGATAATAGTATTGCGGTTGAAAGGTCTGTTCATTGACGAAAGCAACTGTACAAACTGAGGCTAACTTACCACTGAGATAGTCCAGCGCGACATGACCATCCGTTAAAACATAGCCCTGCTCCACGTTGATAATCGTTCCCGAACCTTGTCGTTGATCGCATTGCACCCAAACGACGGATCGGAGCGTACTTAAACTTCGAGTCTGCGCCTGAGCCGGTAGAATGGAAAAAAGACACAAAAATCCGACAAGCCCCAGAGAAAGTTGCATTTTCATGTGTTGCAGTATACCCGTCCCATGAAGCTTTGTCAGGTTGCCGATGTTTCCAGTTCGTTTTTTTTCAATAGCTTGTTTTTCAAAAGCCCCAGAAAGATATCCGGGGCTCTTAGATGAAGGCTTTAGACTCCGATTGGAATCTAGAGGTCGAATCTCCGAGTCGCGTCGTGATGAGGGTTCATGTCGCGCGTGGAATCATCCTCGCGAGAACTGCGCCGTCTCTCGATACCGAGATAGCCCGCCAACAGATCGATGTCGTCCTCAGTATACTTCCGCCTAAGTGGCATACATAAGGCTTCAGAGCCTCCTATACTGGTGGGCTCAAAGCGCATCATGCGAAGGGTCGAATCTTGTCCCCAGAGGTTAAGCTCCTGATACCAGCGTCCCTCCGTAATGAGGATAATACGCGGGAAATGCTTGTAGCCCTCCCGAACATGTTCGATGTTGTTCAGCTCGCGGCGAACGGTGAGAACTGCCTCCTCGAATGCCCAGAGCACAAGTACCGCTGCGTCCGAGGTATCCTCGGGCGGCGGCGGAAGTTCTCTGCGTACATCAGTATAGCTTGGGTATTCCTCCGCGGGGAAGGATTGAGTCACGGCACGGCCGGAGCCCTGCAGCGTCTTTTCCAACAGAATAAGAAAGCTCTGCTCGAGAGACGAAAACTCTTCTCCATTCTTCTTCGGAAAGGAGGAACGCAAAAGGAGAAACTTGAAAGAACGAAACGAATTCATTGAGACCTCCTTTTCTCTCTTAGCAGAATTATCTAAAAATGGCAAGGATTCATCCCCTTTTCACCTTCACGTTTCCATGTGCTATTCTCAGAAGCGCTTTTATGAGAAGAGAAATCGTCCTCGATATCGAGACAAGAAATACCTTTCAAGACGTGGGTGCCTACAATCCATCTCTTTTAAAGATTTCCTTAATCGGAGTCTATTTTTATGAGACGGATACCTTTGAGACTTTTCTTGAAGAAGACCTACCAAAACTCTGGCCGCGGCTTGAAAAGTCAGATCGTATTATCGGATATAACTTGCTCGGATTTGATTATCCTTGCATGCAAACCTATTACACGGGCGATCTGATGAGCTTACCGACCTTGGATGTCATGATTGAAATAGAAAAAAGAATCGGCCATCGCGTAAAACTGGATGATGTTGCAAAGGCGACGCTCGGAGTAGGGAAGAGTGGCCACGGACTTATGGCGGTGGAATATTGGAAAAATGGAGAAATAGATAAGCTCCGCGATTATTGTCTGCAAGACGTGCGCGTGACTCGCGATGTCTATGAACATGCTCTTAAAAATGGATTTGTTTGTTACACGGATCGCCAAGGCGCTGCTCAAGAAGTTTCTATGCCCATCGAACTTCCTGAGCCGGACCAACGAACGGCTATCAACTTGTCCCTCGGGCTTTAGAAAGATTGAGTTATCCACAATTTTGGGTTTTTCAACATAACAAACCACTACATGTTGTGCTATAATCATTTTTGTACCACAACATATAGTTATTTAGCTTAATTCCTTGTTTTATTCGTTTTACCGTTTTTCAAAATCGGCATTTTGTTTTTTTGTCTCTCAAACATCCCCATGAATACTTCAAATCCTATGCAAGACCCTATAACACAGCCACATACCGCAAGCGGTGATTTTATTCCGCGCCGACGCCGACTCGCCGACGAGCGCAAAGCGATTACTCATAAATTTCAAATTGGAAATAAAACCGAAGGCTATATAACGGTCGGCTTGTATGAAGATGGACAACCGGGAGAAATTTTCATCACCCTTTCTAAAGAGAGCACGAGCATTGCCGGACTTATTGATTCATTCGCAACCGCCATTTCGATCAGCCTTCAGTATGGCGTACCGCTTAAAGTTCTTGTAAACAAATTCGCCCACGCAAAATACGAACCTTCCGGACCTACACAGAACCCGAATATCCCTCAGGCAAAATCCGTTGTTGATTATATCTTCCGCTGGCTCGCGCTCAAATTTCTCACTCCGGAAGAACGTCATGCGATCGGGATTCATCAAGAAGAGGGGACGAACACGCATACGGACACGCATCAGCACACAGAATCCATGTTTACGAAAATAGATTCGTAAATCTTTCCGATCCATTTAATTCCGTTTGTGCTTTTCTTATGAGCCAGCTTTTCGGCGCCTGCCCAATCCTTACCCATCGCAAATTTTATCGTCCATTCGAATACCCGGAGTTTTTCGAGTACTTCCGCCAGCAAAACCAAGCGCACTGGCTTCCGACGGAAGTCCCTATGGAGTCTGATATTGCAGACTATCGTTTTCGACTCTCCGCGGAAGAGAAAAATCTCGTCATTCAAATTCTTCGCTTTTTTACCCAAGGCGACATTGAAGTAAACAATAATTACAACTCCAATCTCATTCCATCTTTTCCAAAGCCGGAAATTAAAATGATGCTTTCCGCTTTTGCCGCCATGGAAAGTACGCATGTTTGGGCTTATTCCTATCTGAATGATTCACTCGGTCTTCCTGAGAAAGAGTATTCCGCTTTCTTGGAATATGAATCCATGAAGAACAAGTACGACTACATTCAGAACTTTGATGTAAGTGCCGTGGAAGAGCTTGCCGTAAACCTTGCGGTATTCGGAGGATTTATGGAGGGCGTAAGTTTATTTGCTTCTTTCGCCATTCTGATGAACTTCCCGCGTCTTGGAAAATTGAAGGGCGTCGGTCAAATCGTTACCTGGAGCATCCGCGATGAAACCCTGCATTCGAATGGAGTCTGTCATCTTTTTCGACAAATTGTTCAAGAGAATCAGTATATTTGGACGGATACTCTGCGCAATCGGCTCTATCATGCCTGTGATGACATGGTAAAACTTGAAGATCATTTCATTGATACCTGTTTTTCCATGGGTGCGGTGCCCGGACTGAAGCCGGAAGAAGTAAAACAATATGTTCGCTTCATTGCCGATAAGCGTTTGAACAATCTCGGCCTTGATAAGGTTTATAAGGTTGCGAATCCACTAAGCTGGCTCGACATCATGATCAATGCAAAAGAACATGCAAACTTCTTTGAAAATCGCGCGACGGAATATGCTAAAGGAGCCGTTGTCGAAGATTGGACATGATAAAAGATTCCTGTTCATTATTTAAACGCGTACTTCTGTTACTCTATGCAATACCAAAACACCATTGAAGCTCTTTCTGACAACAACCTTGTCGCCGCGCGGGACATGCTCCTTACAGATATTATGGAACAGACGGCTGAGCGCGCCTCTTGGGACTCTAGATACTACATCACCGATCGCATGATTCAGGAAAGCATTCCTCTAGATCATGCGCGTTCTAAGCTGATCAGCTATTTCGGAATGGAAAATCTTCGCGACCGCTATTTCTTAAAAGATGAACAAGGAAATATCTTGGAAAATCCGCAAACGTTTTTCGCGCGCGTATCAACCGGAATGGCTCGCGGCGATCAAACCTTTGCACATCAGCTCTACGAGATTATTAGCCGTCAATGGTTTATTCCGGCAACGCCTGTTTTGATGAACATCGGCACCAAAAAGGGGCTGCCCATTTCCTGTTTCCTTAACACCGTTCCGGATACGCTTGAAGGCATTTTTGATTTGTATCGTGAAAATGCTTTTCTTTCCAAATATGGCGGTGGTATTGGGACGGACTGGTCTCAGATGCGCGGACAAAACGCGCCTCTGAAAAAGAGCGGTCTGCGTTCTTCCGGGGTTATTCCTTTCTTGAAAATCATGGATTCGGAAACACTCGCTATTTCTCGCAACTCAACACGCCGAGGCGCTGCCGCGGCGTATCTGCGCATTGACCACCCGGATATTGAAGACTTCCTTGAAATGCGAAAGCCAACTGGAGGAGATATTGATCGCAAATGCCTCAATATTAATCATGGCGTCGTAATTACAGATGAATTCATGCGCGCGGTAAAAGAAAATCGTGAATACGAGCTGATTGATCCGCATTACAAGACGGTGTCAAAAAAACTGAATGCACAGGACATGTGGCGCAAAATTCTTACAATGCGCGCGGAAACAGGGGAGCCGTATATCGTTTACATCGATACGGTGAACAAAGCCGTTCCGGAGCATCACAAAGAGCAAGGTCTCTTTGTACGACAAAGCAATCTTTGTACGGAAATTGTTCTTCCTACGAACGAGGAGCGTACAGCTGTTTGCTGCCTTGGAAACTTAAACCTTGAACGCTGGGATGAATGGAAAGACAAGGCTGAAGAAGTGTGCGCGCTGGCCGTGAAGGCGCTTGATAATAATCTTGAGTCTTTCATTGAACTGGCTGATCCAGTTGAATTCAAAAAAGCCGTCTTCTCTGTAAAACATGAGCGCTCCATCGGACTTGGGGTGATGGGATATCACGGATATCTCATGGGCAAGGGGATTCCATTTGAAAGCGTCATGGCGCGCAATATCAATAAGGAAATCTTTTCTACCATCCAAAAGCAGGCACATGCCGCTTCAGCCGCATTAGTGGAAGAGCGTGGGTTGCCTCTCGACGGAGGAACGCGACGCAATACATACGTTACTTCCATTCAGCCTACGGCTTCCACCGCTTTTATTTGCGGACAGGCAACACCATGCGTTGAACCGATTGCAGGAAATGCCTATCTTCAAAAAACGCTTTCCGGAAGTTTCCTTGTGAAAAATAAACACCTTGAAGCGGTCCTTACGGAAAAGGGGATCAATACGGATGAAACCTGGAAAAAAATTATTGCCGATAAAGGCAGTGTGCAGGAACTTGAAGGTCTTTCGGAGGAAGAACGAGCTGTTTTCCGCACCGGATATGAAATGAATATGCGCGAAATCGTGCAGCAAGCGGCTGACCGACAGCCTTATATCGACCAAGCGCAGTCACTCAATCTCTTTTTCCCAACGCCTATCAGCGGAAAATACTTGCATGAAGTGCATCTGATGGCATGGGAGCTTGGAGTGAAAACACTTTACTATCTCCGATCCGCCGCGCCGATTCAAGCCGACAGCATTAACGCCGTAAGCGTGAAGCGAGATCTTGCGAACGAAGAGTGCGCTGTTTGCCAGTAAGAAGAAAAAAAACATCCCGATGCATATCGGGATGTTTTTTTTGATCGCGCAAAATGCTATACTGCAGGTATGCCGGCTTCAAAAGAATTTAAAACAGTCTATGCTGTTTCCATAGCTTTCCAGCTTGGATTTCTCATCGCGGCCGTGATGATCGGATTTATTTTTTTTGGAATTATTGCGGATCATTATTTTGGAACTTCGCCGCTCTTTCTGATCGTCGGTTGCATCGTCGGTTTTGTTGCCACGTTGTTTGCACAGAGCAGATTGAAGCAAAGTCCATTCGTCTTCCCGGTTCCAAAGGAACATTTGTTATCCTGGATCATCATGAGGCGTTTTATTCTGTCCTTTCAGCGGGGAGCGTTCGCATACACCCGGCACGCGGGGAGGTGATAGACATTGAAATCACAAGCGGGCTTGTTTCCGTAGATAATAATGAAGTCCTTCTCAATGTAAATACGAATGTGAGTACTAATGCAACTTAAAAATGACAACTTCAGTTAAAGAAGCTAAGATAGCTCTATTATGAAGGAAATCAACTCTATTTTAAAATCGCTTGGACTCGCGGAAAGTGAAATAAAAATTTATCTCGCCACCCTTAAGCACGGGGCTAGTACAGTCGTACAGCTTGCAAAATATACAGAACTCTCCAGACAGGCCTGCTATGTTGGCATTGAACAAATGACAGACAGAGGGCTCATGTCCAGTGTTCAGCATGGAAAGAAGCGCCTCTTTTCCGCCGAACCACCGGACAAGCTTCTTGCGTATGCGAAGCGAAAAGAACTTGAAATGAAGGAGCGTATCGATGATCTAAAAGAACAGCTCCCGAAACTCAAACTCCAAATCGGTGGTGAAAAGCCCGTCATTCGCCTCTACGAAGGAAAAGAAAGTATCCAAGCTTTTTTAGCCGATCTACAGAAGGATCGTCCAAAAGAAGTTTATGAAATTGCAGATGCTGACGCATTCAACGCCTTAGTTCCCACAGAAGAGGTGGCTCCTACAAGAAACCTTCTTGCCCGCATTCGCTCTAAAGTGCATACAATCTATGCCAAAACAGGTGATTTTTTGACACCTAAACCAGAGGCACGACACATACTGCCAAATGACATGAAGGACTTTAAATCAAACATTACGGTCTATGGAAATAAGGTTGCCCTCGTCTCCTTGGAAGGCAAGCTCTATACCATCATTATTGAAGACGCTCATATCGCGGAAGGCTTGCGCATACTTTTCAAGCTTGGGCTCAAGGGATTAAAGAAATAAAAAAAACCGCGGTTGAGGATTTCTCCTTTTCCGCGGCAGAGGCTTGACCTCCAAAGCGTGGCATTTTGGTTGGGTAGAAGTTGAATGGCTAAATTGATGGCGTGAAGACCTAATGAGAATTCATTAGGCACGCATCAAAATCTGAGTGATGGCCGACGTTAACCGTGCGGCGACTCTTGAAATTCATCACTGTTTCGTGACTGAATTAGCGTTTCGACTTTTCCCTTCCGTTCGCTTGGAGTTTCTGATTAAAAGGTGCTTTATCCGGTATGCCCAGCCATGTGCGTCTCCTTTGTTTGGTACGTTGTGGTTTTCCGAGGCGACATAAAGTACTGTGCCATAAAATGGCACTTTTGTCAAGCGTGATCCGACAATTTTGCGTATTAAAAAATGCCGCTTGCGAGCGGTATTTTTTTTATTCGTCCAACATCATGTCGTTCAGCATCGCTGGCTTTTCTTCGCGGTGCATTTCACGTTCAAGACGATCCAACTCCTCTAATTCATCAACAATTTCAAGTCCGTCCGCCTCCTCTTCTTCCTCCTCGTCATCGGATGTATCATCCAGCATCTTTTCCTGATCGAGCTCTTCCTCTTCTTCACCATCTTCTTCCTCTTCTTCATCATCGTTTTCAAGATCGAGATTGAGGGCGGTAAGGTTCGTTTCTTCGTCATCGTCAAGACCGGTCATGTCTTTGTCCCATGAGCTTGGTCGAGATGAAATTCTGGTGTTTCGTGACATATACAGACGTGGCTATGCGTTATCGAACGCGAACATAACACATAGGTACAATAAAGTGGACTGTGGATAATATTCTTTAAGAGATACCTCTTTGTAACCGCTCTGAGGAGGATTTGCAAGAGCGGCTTCACAGGGTACACTGGGACGACATTATGGACACACAATATCTCATCATTCTTGGCGTCGTCTGCGTTGGGTTCCTTATACTCGGCGGCCTTATTTTGTCGCTTTCCCGCGGGAAAAACAGGGGGGAAGTACCCGCAACAAACAATCTCCTTCTTATCCAGCAACGACTCGATACACTTGATCGGGAAATGCGAGGTTCGCTTTCTGAGAGCGTAAAACACCAACAAACGGCCAGTCATCAAATGACCGGAGCTGTACGCGATGTGACGGAGCGTCTTGTGAAAATTGAAGAGACGAATAAACAAATTTTGAATTTCTCCGGCCAGCTTGAACAACTCCAGCGCGTACTCACGAATCCGAAACAGCGTGGAATTCTTGGTGAGTATTTTCTTGAAACACTTTTGAAAAATATTTTCAGCCCCGAGCAGTATCAGATGCAGTATAAATTCAAAGATGGAGAAATCGTCGACGCGGCTTTATTTGTGCGCGATAAAATTGTTCCTATTGATTCAAAGTTTAGTTTAGAGAACTATAATCGCCTTGTTGAAGCGGAGACGAGCGAAGAACGCGATAAATATGAACGCGCGTTTATCAATGATTTGAAGAATCGCATTAAAGAAACGGGGAAGTACATTCGCCCTGAAGAAGGCACGATGGATTTTGCTTTCATGTTTATTCCGCATGAAGCCATTTATTACGATCTTCTGATTAATAAAATCGGAGCGGCTCAGCAAGAAGACACAGAGAATATCCTTCAGCGCGCCGCAAGTCATTATCACGTTATTATTGTTTCGCCGACTTCGTTCAGCGCCTATTTACAAACGGTTTTGCAAGGATTGCGCGCGCTCAAAATCGAAGAACAGGCTCAAGAAATTCGCAAACGTATTGCAGATTTACGGCGTCATCTTCAAGCCTATGAACGCTCATTTGATAGCGTTGGAAAACATCTTGGAACGGTTGTAAATCAATACAATACCGCCGGAAAAGAATTCGGAAAAATTGATAAAGACATTCTCCGTATTACAGGCGAGGGGATAGATGCCGACATTTCCCTGGTAGATAAACCTCAAGTTGAAGACAGCTTCTCATGATGAAACGCCTCCTCAAGTTTTTTCTCATTCTCGTTGGAGCGGGCGGCGTTATCAGCCTCTGTATTATCGCACGCGTACAATTAAAAGATATTAATGCGATTGCGAAGCAGGCCGATGATTTGAATCCGGCGCCGGTAGCCATTGTTCTTGGCGCGAGCGTGAAACTCGACGGCACGCCCTCTGACGCGCTCTCTGATCGCATTCTAACGGCGACAGAGCTCTATCAGGCGTGGAAGGTGGAGAAAATCCTTATGACGGGCGACGATGGCGCTTTTCATGCCGATGAAGTCGATGCTATGGCACGCACGGCGCAAGAAGCCGGTGTTCCGGAAGAGGATATTCTTATCGACGGACATGGATATCGCACCTATGAAAGCTGTAAGCGCGCGGTGCAGGTTTACGATATACGCAATGCCATTATCGTCACGCAGCGTTTTCACCTTGGACGCGCGCTCTATTTATGCGACCACTTCGGAATGACCGTTCAAGGGCTTACTGCGGATAAACGATCTTACAAAGATATTATCAAGTTTACTTTGCGTGATTTTGCTGCAAGCGTTAAAGCCTGGTGGGATTTAAATATCATGGAACCGGCATCGCCGATTACGGGCTAGCGAGCTCGGTTTTACCAGTTGACAATCGTTATTTTTGTGCTATAAACCTACATCGGACTGCCCATAGTGGAAGGTCTGATCGTAACCCAAAACCCAACCAAGACAGGGAATGGCCTCACAATGAAACAAACCGATACGCTCGCGAAGCCAAACGCGATAGCTTTCTATAGTCGGCAGGGATTTGTCCCGGCTTTCGAGCATGCTCTGGCGTACGCCGGCGAAAACGGCCACGTGGCTACACTGCTCGATATCGTCGCTGGCCGTCTCACGGCCAAATCCGGCGACCCCTTGTGGGAGCTATATTTCACGACTCTGTCGGCCGTGTACGCTGGCCAGTCGAAACATGGCAAGCTTGCCATCATCATCGCACATGGCATCGGCCCGTTGAGTACGTTCAACGGCATTCTGGAAGCCTACAAGAAGCGAAGCCTCTACGGCGGTTGCATTTCACAAGAAGAATTCCGCAAACTCGAGGATGGAGCCTATGGCGAAGTCAGTGTCCTCGATCCCAAGGAACTCTTGAACACCGATCTCTTTCACCAAGCGCTCTTTGGTGAACGCTGGCGCGCGTATCTCGCGCTCGATGAAGTGCAGGACTGCAGCCCCGAAGAGTCCGGCGTACTCAACACATTTCATCCATTCAATACAGAAAATGCGTTCCTCGATTTGGCGGAGCTCCAGGATTGGCTGAAAAAAACACCGGGTGTGGCGAGCGCTCAACTCCTCTTGGTCGGAGCTCTTTCACAGGGTCTTATCTTGCTTGGTGACTCGCTCTCGCATGAAGTGCGCATGCTCGGTATGCGACCGGGAGCCGAAGAAAACCTTCATGTTCATCCGGGCCTTCCGCCAACCTATGAAGGGTTGTTGGAACAGCGCCTCGAGGCACTCTGGGAGCCAAATTCCCAAGGCAAGAAGGAGGCCACAGACGGCTTCTGGCATCTTCTAGAGATGGGTACGATGATCTTCACCGACTATCCGAAGATGGCAAAGGCAACCGATCTGAATGAACCCGAGTTTCGCGTCACCCATATCGAAAGAGTGGGGGAGCCGAAGCACTTCTGCACCACCGTCGATGGATATCATGGCTTCATGTATGACATCAATGAAGTTCAAAGAACGGCGCCTTCTGGAGCCAATTCCTACACCGTGAAGCTTGAGGAAACCGACTGGGCCAAGGGCTATCACGTTGCATCCGTTCTATTCTACAAGGCTACGGTAGACACCTCTCAGCGACTTATTCGCATGGGGGAGATCCACCAAAATTTCAAGCTCACCATGTCGATTCTCGACGACTGAGCCAACTGCCGCGTCCTACAAACTGAAACTCGCGTTCTGCGAGTCAATCAATTTGTAGGACGCGGTTTTTTTTGTATGGATGCGTTTGCGTAGAAAAAGATCGAAGGGAAAACAGGCTCTATAAAAACAAACACCCAATGTACTACAGTAAAATTTTAAGTGGTTTTCTTGGTATTTAAATTGACGTTTCTAACCACGATCTTCCGATTTGCACATTGACAAAATGATGGAATCGTGTTATATGTCTCATGTCAAAGTTTCTATGCTAAAGAATGATATTGCATCTAAAAGCATTCATGAGTTTGATACTTAATTCATTTATCCTACTACTATGGACACAGGCAAAATTTCTAGATTGACTGACAAAGGATTCGGGTTCATCACCAGAGAAGGTGAGAACAAGGACCTCTTTTTTCACTCAAATGATCTAGAAGGTGTACAGTATGACGATCTTAAAGAAGGTGAAACTGTCACGTTCGAAGTTGCTCAAGGCGACAAAGGTCCAAATGCTGTCAAAATAAGTCGAGTATAAGTAATTGTGCTCATTTCAAAAAAGAGTCCGTCACTGACGGACCTTTTTTGTTTTGTATGAAAAAGAGGGGACCGAGCTCGTAAAAGGGGATACACCCTCCGCACATTCAAAAAATCCTCGGATACAAGAACATCAACTCAAACTAAAATCTATTTGGATGCACATGAATTTAATTTTGTTAAAGCGCATCAGAAGATCATGGCTTAGAGTCCATACAATAATTAATTATTTTTACCGTTAGTGGAGAGTGGCTGTCTTAGTGATTAAAAATTAATTTCCGGTAGAGCAGAGGACTTCATCGTCAAATCAAGCCCGGTTTAATCAAACTATACATGCGTCGCACAAATCAACTTACGTGACGCATTCCACGGCTAATTCTAGCGAATTATGAGCCGCCTACCTTCAATGGTGGGCGGTTTTCTTTATCCCTAGGATATCAGGAAAACCGCCCACCGCTAAGCCGCTGTCAATCAGCGGCTTTTCGTTTAGGCGCGGTGTCCGGTAGGGCTTGGGCGGGTTCATTGAAACCGCTCCTGCCAAGCATGGACCGGGCACCACGCGGGATCGCAAGGCCCCGATCAAGGTCGAGCCGCGCCGGCGGTCAATCCGGCAATTAGAGGACTTATTCAATTCATTCTTAGAGGACAAACATCTATGCTCAAAATCACCAACACCGGCGATCCGTCGGTTAAACCGCCCCTCGTCATGCTCGTGTATGGGGAAGGCGGAGTCGGTAAGTCGACGTTCGCCGCCACGGCCCCCAAGCCGCTCATGGCGGACTGCGAGAAAGGTTCGAAGTATTTCGGTTTGCGAGGAATCAAGCTCGACGTGGCTCACATCGAAAAGTGGCCAGACATGCGGGAGTACACCGAGGCTCTCAAAAAGAGCGGGTATGAAACCGCCGTCATCGACCCCATCGGCGAACTCATGGAAAAGCTCATGCGTCACATGGTGGCGCTCGGCGACTCCAAACTCGTACAGAAGGATGGCTCGCCCAGCCAAGCCGGTTGGGGATGGCTCAGAAAAACCATGCGCGATTACGTGAATGTGCTCCGGGATTCCGGTATGCACGTTCTGCTCGTCGCTCACGTGGACGACAAACCCGATGAAGATCGGGTGCTTTTGCGTCCGCTCATCACGACCAAGGTATCGAAGGACATCGTGAACATGGTCGACGTGGTCGGCTACATGACGGTCGTACAAACGGGCGACGGCGAATCGAAGCGTGTCATTTTCGTGGATCCATCGTCAGACAAATTCACGGCGAAGGATCGAACTGGCCAGCTCGGGAAAATCATCGAGCCTGACTTTTCGAAGATCGTCAAAGCCGTTCACGGTACCGAGAACTACGCGTGGTCAAAGAAGTCAGCTGTTCAAGAAGAGAAAGTGGAAGAGCCTGCCGTTCCAGCGGTCGCTCCAAAGCCACGCGTCGACCCTAATCCAGCTTTCGAGGCCGCGCGATCCAAGGTCGCCGCAGCTGTCTAATCGTATGACTGAAAAAATCATCGAGAAGCTGTACGACGGTCACGTGTCACTAGAATTCCTTCCAACCTCTCACCGTTATCGGCTCGAGGGGTCGAAGGAATACCTGCCATCAGTCACCGCCTGCACGGGAATCATCGACAAGTCGCGTGTGCTCATCCCTTGGGCTGTCGGCTTGGCTGAAAAGCACATCCGCGCGTTCCTTGAATCCAACACCGGACCGTTCTCCATGGAGGAGATCATTCCGATCATCGAAGAAGCTGTTCGCCAGCACCAGATCAAAAAAGACGAAGCGGCATCGATTGGCGACATGGTTCACGCCTACGCCGAAGCGTTCGCCTTGGCTGTTATCGGGAAACAAGAAGTGCCACAAATTCCTGAAGACGCAGACGAACGCGTTCGCGCGGGAATCAATGCCTTCCTAAATTGGTTCGTATCAAACGACGTGCAATTCCTGCATGCCGAGAAGCTTGTCTATTCGCCAACCCACGGTTTCGCCGGATTGGTCGATGCCGTGGCGAACGTGAACGGCCAGCGCACGCTCATCGATTACAAAACGTCGAAGGGCGTCTATACCGAGATGCGCTACCAAGTCGCGGCGTATTGTCTCGCATTCGAAGAGGAACACGGCAAGTCTTTGGACGGAGCCTTAATCTTGCACTTCGACAAGGAGACCGGCGTCTGCAATCCGCATCCGCTTACCGAGGACGAACTCATGAAGGATTCCTCAGCCTTCCTCGCGTGCCTTGCGCTCAAGAAACGCGAACGTGAATTAGCCAAAGTCTGATATGGAAAACTTTTACACGTTTGACCAACTTCAGGCCAAGGCACATGACGCATCCCTCAAAGCCGCCAAGGCAGGAGAAATGTTCCAAGCGGCGCTCTTGCAGGAAATGAGTTCATATCTCGCACATCAAGAAAACCAAGAGGCTTCATTCAGCGCGATCCGTGCCGTACTCGAGTGGAAGAAATCCATTGAGCATGCCAAGGATTCGCTCATCGTCGAACTTGAGGACACGAGTCCTGAAGCGTTCGCCGAAGAAACGTTCTAATCATATGCCTAAAACATGAACCATGATAGCCCAACGCAACCTTCAGAAAGTCGACGCTCTCTCGATCCTCGTCATGGGTTCAGACGGCCACGCCTACCTGCTTAGTCGCAGGCGAGGTTCCATTCACGTCTCGCTCGCGGAACTCGCCAAATGGGCGGCGAAGCGAATCTGGTGGGTTGAAGACATCCCGACGCGAAACGAAAGCCTCGTCCGGTTTCTCAATGAGGCATACGAACGGCATCTCGCCTGCAAATCGCAGGAGCTCGAGCTATCGGCCGACCAGTGGCTTACCACGGCCGATGCACTCGCAGGCAGGCTCTCGGCAAACATGTCGATTCGATCCAGGCTGGTAAGTCCATCCTGAATTTGAAGAACCTAGTTCGTCTGGGATGGGGAAGCGGACCGACCTATGCCGTCTACTCGGACGCCACGAGCCAGGCCGCCTACGGCCATCGAGACGAAGCGCTCACGGATTCAGGAATTCAGAATAGCGGGTCGGCCGATGTGAAGGGGAATGGAGAGATCACGCGGCTGAAGGATCCTCGCTCAAAGACCGTGCTGACGGTGAATACGAATTACGCCATAGAAACAATTCTGCCAGGAGATACGGTGAAGGTTTTGAATGTGCCGAGCGGAACGTCCTCACTCTTATCTGGACAGGTGTTGAGAATCCAACGAGTCGAATACGATGGGAGTCTGGCTGTACTCCATTTAGCGGATCAAGTAGACGTATTTGGAAACGAAATCATCGAAAGTCTAGGCTGATGCTTTTCGTAAGCACGATCTGTTCCAGCTCAAACGCATCGGCATGGCTACAGACACCAAGATATGATGCTAAATTGAATTCGTTGGCACGCTTCAACATTCTTTCCGCCGTCTTCATGCGTATGACCGTCGCGTGAGGAAATAGAACGTATCCTAAAAAATCTATTCCTTGCGCCCACGTGCGGATAAAGACTTTTTTCGGATGCAGCTGAAGCGATAGCGTCGTATTCAAAAACTGCTCAATATTTTGAGTCACGCCCGCAAGGCGTTCTTTCGTTTCGCTTAAAATAATAAAGTCATCGCAATAGCGAAGGTAATGTTTTTCCCGAAGAGATATTTTTACGTACCGATCCAACTCGTGAAGGTAGATATTAGCGAACAATTGACTGGTCAAATTACCGAGCGGAATGCCCTTGCCCTTGGAGACCGAGAAACTACCTATGATATTTTTAAGCAACTCAAGGGTTTGGATATCGACAATGCGTTTTTCCAGAAAGGAAAGGAGCGTGGGGTGATCGACCGAAGCGAAAAACCGCCTGACGTCGCATTTCAAAGCGTAGACGGTTCGTGTATTGTTGCGGCTCGCTTGGTGCAGGAAAGTCCTCAGCCGCTCGACGGCGGCATGCGTGCCTTTTCCTACGCGGCACGAATAACTGTCATGGATAAATCGGCTTTCGAAAAACGACTCGATGACGTTCACGATAGCCTGATGCACGACCCTATCCTTCACCGTAGCCTTATGAATCCGACGTTGTTTCGGATCGAAAATGGTAAACGGCTCATAGGGATCGTGCCGGTATTCGCCGGAGAGAAGGCTGTCGCGTAAGGAGAACAGTTTATCTTCCAAACGCAATTCAAAAGCCATCACGTCGGCTTTTGATCGCTTGCCGTTGCTGAACCTTACCCAAGCGGCGAATATATTTTCGATGGAGCAAATTTGCTCAAACAAACTTTTACTCATTCTGAATTCATTGAAGAGCCATTATGTTACCCCCCCCCGCGAAAGCAACAACACAAATTCCCGCAACCCCGGTGACGTGCCCATCGTTCGCTCCATTTACGTCGCCTACGCGTTCTGGAACGAGGTCTTGAATAAGTTTCCAAAAACGCAACGTCACGTGCTTGGAACGAAGTGTGCCGAATACCTTTTGCAAATTCTCGAACTGGCTTTAGCGGTGGCTCAAGCGAGCGAGGGGAAAGAGAAGGCGATTAGCTTGCGACAGGCAAGCGTGAAGCTGGACACATTGAAGCTACTCATTCGCCTCTGCAAGAACTGCAAATGCGTTTCCAATTCAGCCTATCTGCAAATGGAGTCGCAACTTCAGGAGGTCGGACGAATGCTTGGAGGATGGTCAAAATCGGTTTCATAAAAGCAAACCCCTGCCATTGAGACAGGGGTTTGTGATGGGGAGTCCCGGAAGAACGAAGGCACCGCCCAGTTCGAGTTGTAGTTGTCGCACCAGTTGTAGTTGAGCTGGATCTTGCGATTGTCGCTATCGAAGTTGAGGTTCGGCACGTTCGTCCACGGCTTCTCGTCGGGAACCGCGAGAGGTGTTTTCTCCTTCCATGACACCGGACCCAGACGCATCCAAGTCCTGAATTTTATGCGGGACAAACTCTGCGCTCTCCTCACGCAGCCTGTTCCAAAAGAAAACACGGAGTACCCATCATTCGCGGCGTACGCTCTCCGCATCCGTGGACGCGAGGATTCTGACGCATATGCGAGTGATAAGAGATTTCGGCGACCGGCATCCGTAAACGCCGATACATGAGCCTACTTTCCGTGCATGATTGTAGCAGATTATTGGAAATGAAAAAGCCGGCATCTACGAGAGACGCAAGCTTCTTCACGAAGCGTTGCGCTGTAGATACCGGCCAAGTGGGACCGGAGGAACCAAGGTCCGAAGACCAAGGTTCCTCCGAGCCCCAAGTGTCCGAGTGCCGAGAGCCGAGCTACTCCCGGAAGAACGAAGGCACCGCCCAGCTCGAGTCGCAGAAGACGCACCAGCCGTAGTCGAGCCGGATCCGGCGATCGTCGCTATCGAAGCCGAGGAACGGCACGTGCGCCCACGGCTTCCCGCCGGGAACCTGCACCTCGTAGCCCGGGATCCAGACGTAGGGCACCTTGTCGCCATCCATGCTCTTGACCCAGTTGGGGTGGAGCGCGGCGGCGGCGAGGATTCCCGCGTGGGGCGAGGACTTCGAGTTGCGGACATCCATCGACTTCTTGTTGCGGTTGCAACCGAGGTCGATGACTTCCCAGCGCAGGCCGACCTTGTGCTCGATGCCCTTGTGGAGCCGCAAGCGATCGGAACCGGCCTTGTCGTAGCCGTCCCAGCGCCAGTTGGCGTCCTGCTCGGCCTTCGCGCGCATCCACAGCTCGTGGAACGTGCGCTCGAGACCGGTCGTGACCGTCTCGTCCTCGTTCGCCTTGTCGGCGAGGTAGGGGACGAGGACGACCGCGACGAGCTTCTCCTCGGGCCAGGCCGGAACGGACTTCTCCGCCTCGGCGAACGCCTCGTCGGGGATGCCACAGCCGAACTCCTTGTTCCACTCGCGCACGCGGGCGATCTGCTTCTCGGTGCTCGTGAAGAGGCCGTGGACGAGGGTGAAGCGCGGGTGGCGCATCAGGGCTTCGTACATGACCTTGGCGAGCTCGTTGTCGTCGCTGGTATTCACCTCACGGATGATCTCCGCGCTGAACCCCGCGCGACCGAGACGCCCCTTGAACTCCGTGATTTCTCCGTCCGTGTTGCTGGAAAGGTTGGCCATGGTGGCTTGCCTCCTTTGGGTGCCGTTCGGCTGGTCCGGTCGCGAGGATTCGCGGCTTTAGGACTTGCCTTTGGTTTGAAAACGGCGGGCTAAGGCCAATTTCTTGGCCGTAATACGCCGTTTTCAATCTCTGTTCTTTTCAATGTTCGACAAATAAATATAGCACAAAATGGGGGTTTTGTCAATACCCATCCAAAAGCCTCGCATGTTACTCATTGTGCGGGATTGGTAAGTGGGATAGAATACCAACGTCTTTTATGAACGAAAGCCAAATTCCGCCACTGCTCTCGCTGAGAGAGGCGTCAGAGATCCTAAAGTGTCATCCAAATACACTACGGCTTTGGGACAAGAAGGGGATTCTGAAAGCCGTTCGTTTTGGCGAGCGCCGCGATAGGCGCTACAAAAAAGAGGACATCCTAAAATTCCTACAAGGGGACAAAAAATAATCAAATACAGAGGACTGATTTTTTATGAATACGACTAAAGAACAAGAGCGTTCAGAATTGCACCGCACCATTTGGCAGATTGCCAATGATTTGCGCGGCAGCGTGGACGGTTGGGACTTCAAGCAGTATGTGCTCGGCATGCTCTTTTATCGTTTCATAAGCGAGAATCTTGTCAGCTATATAAATGCCGACGAGCGCCGTGCTGGCAAAAAAGATTTTGATTACGCTTCGCTTTCAGATAAAGAAGCGGAATTTGGTCGGGCTGATACGGTTAAGGAAAAGGGTTTTTATATCCTGCCGAGTGAACTTTTTACTGCGGTCGGCAAGAATGCTCGCAACGATGCTAATTTGAATGAAACGCTGAGGTCTGTTTTTCGAAACATTGAAAACTCTGCCAAAGGCACGAATAGCGAGGACGATCTCAAGGGTCTTTTTGATGATCTCGACGTCAATTCCAACAAGCTGGGGAACACGGTTGAAAAACGCAACCAAACACTTGCAAAACTCATGGAAGCCATTGGTGGTCTTGGTTTGGGAAATTACAGCGACAATACCATCGACGCATTCGGCGACGCATATGAGTATCTCATGACGATGTATGCAGCAAACGCCGGAAAGTCTGGCGGCGAGTTTTTTACTCCACAAGAAGTTAGCGAATTGCTTGCCGAAATCACGACCGTCGGCAAGAAAGAAGTGAACAAGGTCTATGACCCTGCATGCGGATCCGGTTCTTTACTTTTGAAATTCGTCAAAGTTCTTGGTAAGGAAAATGTGCGGCAAGGTTTTTTTGGGCAGGAGGTTAATCTCACCATCTACAACCTCTGTCGCATCAACATGTTCCTGCACGATATCAATTACAATCACTTTGATATCGCTCACGGCGACACACTCACCGATCCGAAACATTGGGACGATGAGCCGTTTGATGCCATCGTTTCTAATCCACCATACTCAATCCATTGGGAAGGCGACGCAAATCCGCTTCTGATAAACGATCCGCGTTTTTCTCCGGCTGGAGTACTGGCACCAAAGAGCAAGGCAGATCTCGCCTTTACCATGCACATGCTCTCATGGCTTTCCACGAGCGGCACGGCAGCAATCGTCGAATTTCCAGGAGTGCTCTATCGCAGCGGCGCAGAACAGAAAATTCGCAAGTATTTGATAGACAACAATTATATTGATGCAGTCATTCAGCTACCACCTGATTTATTTTTCGGTACGACAATCGCCACCTGCGTCATCGTCCTTAAGAAGTCCAAGAAGGACAACAAGACGCTCTTTATTGATGCCTCTGCTGAGTTTGTTCGCGGTGGCAATAAGAACAAGTTAAGCGAAACGAATCGCCTCAAGATTCTCGATGCGTTTAGTACTCGTAGAGACACGGCGTATTTCGCTAAACTCATCGATAATAAAAGCATAGCCGAGAATGACTACAACATTGCTGTTTCAAGCTACGTTGTAGCAGAAGACACTCGTAAAGCGGTAGACATTACGGAGTTGAACACGAGAATAGCGATCATCGTCGCACGACAACAAGAGCTTCGTACAGCAATTGATGAAGTTGTATCTGACATCGAGGGAACAAAATAGGTATGACTGAACGCCAAAGCAAAATCGAAAAGATGATCATCGAACTCTGCCCGAGTGGTGTGGAGTTTAAAGAGTTAGGAGAACTCGGTCATTTTTATGGTGGATTGTCTGGAAAAAGTAAAGATGATTTCAGTAGCGGTAACGCGAAGTTTGTTACCTACATGAATATTTTTTCTAATATTGCAGTTGATACGAATATTCAACATTTCGTAAAAGTGGGCGACGATGAAAAACAGAACCATATTGAATACGGCGATGTTTTGTTTACCGGCTCATCGGAGACTCCCGACGAGTGTGGCATGTCATCTGTATTAACAAGGAAGATTGAGGAACCATTGTATCTGAATAGTTTTTGTTTTGGTTTTCGCTTGAATGATAAAAATTTGCTGTTACCTGAGTTCTCAAAATATTTGTTTAGGGATGAGCAAACCAGAAAGCAGATAGCAAAAACTGCAAGCGGAGTTACAAGATTTAATGTTTCAAAAAAGCGTTTTGCGAAAATTAAAATCCCGCTTCCGCCACTTGACATACAGAAAGAGATCGTCAAAATTCTTAATAGTTTTACAGAGCTAGAAGCAGAGCTAGAAGCAGAGCTAGAAGCAAGGAAGAAGCAGTACGAGTATTACCGCTCGGAGCTTTTGACGTTCAACGATATGGGGGGGGGTACGGTGGGCAACGTTGGGTGAAATTGGAATTATGGTTAGAGGAAATGGATTGCAGAAAAAAGATTTCGCCGAAAGTGGCGTTGGCTGTATTCACTATGGTCAAATTTATACCTTTTACGGAACGTACACTGACAAAACGAAGTCTTTTGTATCAGAAGAGTTCGCGAAAAAATTAAAGAGGGCTGAAAAAGGTGATTTAGTCGTTGCGACTACAAGCGAGAATGTTCAAGATGTTTGCAAGGCGGTCGCTTGGCTAGGGGATGAGGAGATCGCGGTAAGTGGAGACGCTCTTATTTTTAAGCATAAACAAGATCCGAAATACCTTTCTTACTTTTTCCAGACGCAGATGTTTTTTGATCAAAAAAAGAAGTATGTGACAGGGACGAAGGTAACTCGTGTTTCAAGCAACAGCCTGAAGAAATTCAAAATCGCATTGCCACCCCTCGACGAACAGAAGCGTATTGTATCAATCTTAGATAAGTTTGATGCGCTCGTGAACGATATTTCAGTGGGTTTACCAGCAGAACTCAATGCTCGACGATCACAATACGAATATTACCGAGGGAAACTCCTGACTTTTAATGAATATGTCCACTAACAGTAAATACAATCTCGTCGCGGAAAATCCGCAAAGCACCGTAGTAGCGGAGTTTACTCCGAATACTTTGCGTGTCGCTCATTACCAAAGCGAGGCGGAATTGGAACGGGCATTTATCGAGCAGCTCACAACGCAAGCGTATGAATATCTTGCTATTACTTCGGAAGTTGATCTGGTAACGAATCTGCGAAGACAGCTAGAGAAGCTCAATGCTTTTACGTTTACAGATGCCGAGTGGGATCGTTTCTTTGTGAGCGAACTAGCCAACCCGAATCAGGGCATCGCAGAAAAAACAGCGACTATTCAAGAGGACTACGTCAAGAACCTGACACGTGACGATGGTACGGTCAAAAATATATACCTGCTCAAAAAAGACAACATCCACGACAACGGCCTACAGGTTATCAACCAATATGCGACCGAAGATGGTAGGCGATCCAATCGCTATGATGTAACGGTGCTAGTGAATGGCTTGCCTTTGGTTCATGTCGAACTCAAGCGTCGTGGTGTCGCCATTCAGGAAGCGTTTAATCAAATCAATCGCTATCAGCGCGAAAGCTTTTGGGCGTCAGCGGGACTTTTTGAGTACGTGCAATTGTTTGTGATTTCAAATGGTACGCATACCAAATATTACAGCAACACCACGCGCTCTGAGCATATTAAAGAAGCGAACGAGGGTGCAGCGAAGAAGGGCAAGCGCGCAAGCAACAGTTTTGAGTTCACGAGCTGGTGGGCTGATGCCACTAATCGACCAATTACGGATTTAATGGACTTTGGGAAGACTTTTTTTGCCAAGCACGCATTATTAAATATCTTGACCCGCTACTGCGTGTTTACCACCGACAGGCAGCTATTGGTCATGCGTCCATATCAGATCGTAGCGACTGAACGGATATTGAGCAGAATCGAAGTCAGCACGAACTACAAGAAGCTTGGCACGGTAGAGGCAGGCGGATACATCTGGCACACGACTGGATCGGGAAAGACTTTGACGAGCTTTAAGACGGCACAGCTCGTAAGTAAATTACCATATGTAGATAAGGTGATATTCGTCGTCGACCGTAAGGATTTGGATTATCAAACCATGCGGGAATACGACAAGTTTGAGAAAGGGGCGGCGAATAGCAATACGAGTACCGCGATCTTGGGGCGACAACTTGAAAACGCAAACGCGCGCATCATTATTACGACCATACAAAAACTGGATCGTTTTATCGGACGCAATGCTGGTCACGGTATTTTTGATGGGCATGTGGTGATTATCTTTGATGAATGTCACCGTTCACAGTTTGGCGACATGCATGCGGCAATCACGAAAGCATTCAAGAACTACCATATCTTCGGTTTTACCGGAACGCCAATTTTTGCGAAAAACGCTTCTTCCGGTGGTCGATTGGATCTCAAGACCACAGAGCAGGCATTCGGCGATAAATTGCACACTTACACCATCGTGGATGCGATCGCAGATAAAAACGTCTTGCCATTCAAGGTTGATTATATTTCTACCGTTCGTGAAGCCGAGAACATCGAAGACAAGAAGGTTAGCGATATTGATCGCGAGGCAGTGCTCGCCGCGCCGGAACGCTTGGCGAATATTGTCAGCTACATTCGAGAACACTTTGACCAGAAAACCAAGCGCAATAGTTTTTACAAATTGAAGGAACGGAGGTTGGCTGGGTTCAATTCTATTTTCGCCGTCTCGTCAATTGATGTTGCCAAAAAATACTACGCTGAGTTCAAGAAACAGCTCGCGGATGTACCGAGTGACAAACGGCTCAAAGTAGCAACGATCTATAGTTTTGGGGTGAACGATGAGGATGCAGACGGGATGATAGACGAAAATTCGGAGGATACGAGCGGACTGGACGCAAGCTCAAGAGACTTTCTCGACGGAGCTATCGTTGATTATAATGCGATGTTTGGTACTTCGTACGACACATCATCAGATAAATTTCAGAATTACTACAAGGATGTAAGCCAACGAGTAAAAGACCGCGAGGTCGATGTGCTCATTGTGGTCAATATGTTTTTGACCGGATTTGATGCGACGACGCTCAACACCTTGTGGGTGGATAAGAATCTCCGACTGCACGGACTTCTACAGGCATTTTCCCGTACTAATCGTATTCTTAATAGTGTAAAAACTTTCGGAAATATCGTCTGCTTCCGCAACCTTGAAAAAGCAACCAACGAATCCATTGCTCTTTTCGGTGACAAAGAGGCCAGTGGTATTGTGCTTCTTAAATCATATGCAGAGTACTACAACGGTTACAAAGATGGCGAGAAAGAAATTCGCGGGTATGCGAGTTTGGTGGCGGAGTTATTAGAGAAATTCCCTGTAGGGGAGCGGGTCATCGGAGAACAAAACCAAAAAGACTTCATTAAGCTGTATAGCGCGGTTCTGCGTGTTCGTAATATCTTGACGACCTTTGATGAATTCTCAGGTAACGAGATTTTAACTGAGCGCGATGTTCAGGATTACCACAGTGCGTACATTGACCTGTATAACGATTTTCGCAAATGCGTAGAGAAGGAACAAGAGAACATTAACGATGATCTGGTCTTCGAGATGGAACTCATTAAGCAGGTAGAGATAAATATTGATTATGTTCTCGGCCTCATCAAGCAATATCATGAAGATCATATCAAGAATCGTGAACTCTTGGTTGATATCAACAAAGCAATAGACTCGAGTGTTGAATTACGCAACAAGAAGGATCTCATCAATCAGTTCATCGCTTCGCTTGATGTACATTCAGTCGTCGATGACGATTGGCGGAAGTTTATGGATAAGAAAAAGATTGAAGAGCTTGAACAGATAATTTCCAGTGAGGATCTCGATCATGACGCAACGTATTCGTTTATAAAAAACGCATTTCGTGACGGTAGCGTGGCAACAACCGGAACAGCAATTACCAAGGTTCTACCACCTGTATCCAGATTTTCTCCAACAGGTGAGCGTACACAGAAACGCGAGAGTGTACTGGATAAACTAACAAAATTCTTTGAGAGGTTTTTCGATATCTCTGGTGGTAAATTCTCTGCATAAGCAATATGAACGAAATTATCTACGTCCTCATTAACGAAGCCATGCCCGGATATGTGAAGATCGGGCGAACCACGAATCTTGAACAGCGGATCCGCTCGCTTGATACAACGAGTGTGCCTTTACCGTTCGAATGTTTCTACGCGTGTACCGTCGGGGATGCTAATTTCGTAGAGAAGCAGCTTCATGACGCTTTTTTGGATCATCGTGTACGTTCGAGCCGTGAATTTTTTGAATTATCGGCCGAACGAGTTGTGTCGGCTTTAAAACTAGCGCAGATTGAAAACGTGACTCCAAAGAAAGACTACGTGGAATCGCCTGAAGATCAAAAGGCTCTGAACCAAGCACGCACGAGACGTGCGGTCTTTAATTTCAAAATGGTAGACATTCCTGTTGGTGCAGAACTATCCTATGTGAATGACGAGAACATCAAGGCGAAAGTCGTTGATAATAAATTTATTGAATTGAATGGCCAACTAACAAGTCTGTCCGCCTCTGCCCAGAAGCTGCTCGGCTATCCATATCAGGTTCAGGGAACGATTTATTGGATGTATGAAGGAGAAACTCTTGATGAACGCCGAAGAAGACTGGAAGAAGGAGGGGATAGCCAAACCGGCGACTTTTCTAAAAAATAAGCAACTCCATGGATTTCGAACCTAATCACAATGGGGCTGATGAGGAAGTAAAAACTCTCATGACGGAGCACGATCTCGACGAAGGCACCGCCGAACGGGCGCAGGAGCTCGTGGACGAGGGTCTGGATGAAGACGGCGCCGTGGAGTTGGCTGAAGAAGGATCATAGTGGTTTGTTTTTTAATCGAATTCGCGCTAGAATACAGCTAATCATGATCCATCGCTACAGAAGGTGACCCATCAGAAGCCGCTCAAGAATGAGCGGCCTGATGGGTTTTTGTATTCTCAGCTTTTCCGGCCCTGTAGTTCAATGGATAAAACAAGGGTCCTCTACACCCAAGTTCTGGGTTCGACTCCCAGTGGGGCCACCACGCCCGTGTAAGCTAATTGGATAAACTGCCGCATTCCTAATGCGGGCTTCGAGGTTCGAGCCCTCGCGCGGGCACCAACATAAAATCTTCTTAAAATCGGAGTGGATAACCCGACTTGACGCTTTTTCCGCGTCAAGCGACAAATGCTACTGCCAGTCATTATTCCTAGCTCCTACCGACGAACCGCTTGGGCTTCACAGCCCGTCCTCTGGGCATACCCGGGGATGACATTCCAGCAAGCGCTCGCTTGGGCACGATCCTCTTTAGGGCGATTGCATTTTTTGGCTAGGTGCAATAAGTTCTAAGGTGCAGGCTTCACGCATGCGAATGCATGGCGTCTGTGATCCGCCCACACGAAACCGCAAGGACTGGAATCCGAGCGGGAGTAAGGTGGGCGGTTTCATGTGCGCGAAGCGACAGGGTTAACTCTCAAAGAAGGACTTTCCGAATTTACGGAGTGGGGGATGGGTAAGTACTCCCATAGTACGGTGAGGACCTATACGGATCTCATCGGACGATTCATAACGTTCGCCGGCGACAGGCCGCTCGCGGACATCAAGGTGACCGAGATCGCCAAATACCACGGCTTTCTCAAAAACAAGGATTACGCTGATTCATCCGTCGCCTTCATGATGGTGGCGCTCCGCCAGTTCATGAAGTATCTGTTCCTTCGGCATGAAATTACGTGGGACTACCAGCTGGTGTCAGTCCCAAAGTACGTCAGTCGCTCCTACGCGCCTGTAGAAACGGAAGATGCCAGATCCATGATCGATGGCATTCGCTCTGACAGCTTCAGGAGCTTACGCGACAAGGCCATGCTCTCGTTCCTATATTCGTCAGGCGTACGCGTTGCTGAGCTCTGTTGCCTCGAAACGAAGGATCTCCGGATCCAAGACGGCCACGGCTCGATCATCTCAAAAAAGAACCGCCAGCTTCGTATGGTGTTCTGGGATGATGCCACGGCGCTGCTCTTGAATGAATATTTGCCTCAACGCGAGCTCTGGGCATCGTCAGACGCTCTATTCATCTCCATGGACCGCAAAAATAGGGGAGGGAAGCTCTCAACGAGATCGGTCCAGCGGCTCGTAGCCAATCTGCGACCAAAGAAGAACATCTCGCCGCATTCGTTCCGTCATGGTCTAGGCATGCGTGCCGTGAAGTCGGGAATACACCCTCGGTACATCCAAAAAATCCTCGGGCACAAGAATATCAACTCAAGCCAAATCTATCTGGACGTGCACGACGAAGACGTCGTTAAAGCGTACCAAAAGATCGCGGCCTAAAAAGTTCGAGAATCTGTATGGGTACTGAGTATTTGACCCTTACGGAACGGTAAGGTATCTTAGTGATCGAATAGGAAAAGTCGATAGGGAAGGGGACTTTCACAACCGAACAAAGCGGTTTTATAAAAGGTAGTATGCGTCGCACAATATATCTTATACGAACCATGTAGCCTAAAAAAGCCATTTACTGGGCTTTTTTGGCTAATAAATAAGGTCTTCTATATTCACCTATTTTTTATTTTTCCTTTAAATACACGCGTC